>Ga0265299_10000635_pt1 | contig 43072 bp, 35 predicted proteins | sample AusTroGonzalo_MG_4_FD_193485 | JGI IMG/M metagenome (GOLD analysis project Ga0265299, IMG submission 193485) | Bovine rumen microbial communities from tropical cattle in Woodstock, Queensland, Australia - Gonzalo_02 | ecosystem: Host-associated > Mammals > Digestive system > Stomach > Rumen ...
ATCGCAAAAACAGTAAGTAATATCTGCCAAAATCTCATTTTTTATTCATTTAAAGTGCAAAGTTACTAAATATTTCATAAAGATTCATCCCCAATTCACAATTATTTTGTACTTTTGTACGCGAAATTGCTAAATTTTGAAAATATGACGCGAGTTTTAAGATATTTTTTGTTCTTTGCTGCCTTCTGGCTGTCGGTTAGTGTGGCCGTGGCTCAAGAGGGCGAACAGATACGCGGACTGCATAAAGTGAAGAAGAAGGAGACCATCTTCGGCATATCTCGTATGTACGATATCACCATCGAACAGCTGATGAAGGCCAACCCCGAGATGAATACTCCCGGATACGAGTTGAAGAAAGGTGCCGTGCTGAGAATTCCTTTCTCAACATTGCAGACCGAAGTACCCGCAGCTAAGCCTGCTGAAGAGGAAGATGCCGACGATATGCGTAAGCGCGCCATCCGACTGGGTGTGATGCTGCCTCTGCACGATATAAACGGCGACGGGAAACGTATGGTGGAGTACTATCGTGGCGTGCTGATGGCATGCGACAGCATTAAGAAACTCGGCATCTCTGTTGACGTACATGCATGGAATGCTGCTGAGGATGGAGATATCAACAAGATTCTAAGTGATGAGAATGCCGCTAAGTGCGATCTTATCATCGGTCCGCTTTACTCAAAGCAGATGAGCGCCATGTCAGCTTTTGTTGAGAAGCATAAGATAAAGCTGCTTATACCTTTCTCTATTAATGCACCACAGTTGGCCGACAATAAGTATATCTACCAGGTATACCAGAGTCATACAGTACAGGACGATGCTACAATCGAGCACTTTGTAAAGGGTTTCAAGAACTACCACACAGTTATAATCGATTGTAACGACTCTACCAGTCAGAAGGGTAGCTTCACTTCTGCCTTGCGCCGGCAGCTGGAGCAAGAGAAAATGGAGTGCTCGATTACTAATCTGAAGTCGGGCGAGAGTGATTTCTCTAAGGCTTTCAGTCGTACAAAGCCAAATGTGGTTATTCTTAACACTGGTCGTTCACCAGAGCTCGGCATCGCTTTCTCTAAGCTCAACGGACTTAAGGTTACCGATCCTGATCTGGTGATAAACATGTTCGGTTATACAGAGTGGTTGATGTATACCCGCGCACATCTTGAGAACTTCTATAAGTTCAATACCTATATCCCATCGGTATTCTACTATAATCCGCTGTCGGCATCAACAAAGCGACTGCAGCAGAAGTTCCGTTGGAATTTCCATACCGACATGCAGAACAGTCTGCCAAGATTTGCACTTACAGGTTTCGACCATGCATACTTCTTCCTTACAGGATTGCACCGCGAGGGTAAGATGTTCCTTGGCGAGAAGAGTAATATGGAATATGTTCAGACACCATTGCAGTTTGAGCGTTATGGTAATGGCGGATTGCGCAACCACACACAATTGTTTGTTCACTATACTCCCGACAGTAGGGTGGAAACCATTAAGTTCTAAAGGATGAGGAATTTTAGGATGATGAAGCGCAATCTTTTAATTTTTACATTTTTACATTTTCTCATTTTATCATCGGTAGCCCAGGTTGGAGAGTATCGTAACGATCTGGCTGTAGGTGTGAATGGTGGCTACGTAATGAGTAATGTGGCTTTTGTAACAAAGGTGCCTCAGACTATGTTAGGTGGCATCACCGGAGGATTTACAGCCCGTTACACTTGTGAGAAATACTTCAGTAGTATATGTGCGGTTACAGGAGAACTTAACTTTGCACAGATAGGTTGGAACGAGGATATACTGGATAAAAGCGATAAACCCGTTCCGCTTCATACCGACCCTTCGCAGAACCTTTATTATAGACGTAAGATGACTTACGTTCAGGTTCCGCTTCTGGCTCGATTGGGATGGGGACGTGAGCGTAATGGATTCCAGGCTTTCGTACATCTGGGACCACAGATTGGATTCTTCTTGAACGATAAGACCGAGAGCAATTTTGATGTGCACGACCCGGCATTTGATCCTGCTATTAAAGACGGAAAGTATGGCAAGGATTATAAGTATGCCAATATACGTTCATCGCATATTGTGGCTCAGGATTCAATGGCCGTTGAGAATAAGTTCGACTACGGAATTGCGGTAGGTGCAGGATTGGAGTTCAGCAACCGCCACTTCGGCCACTTTATGATTGAAGGTCGCTACTACTACGGATTGGGTAACATATATGGCAACACAAAGCGCGATTACTTCTCGCGTTCAAACTTTGGTAACATAGTTGTGAAATGTACCTATCTGTTCGATATAATTAGAACAAAGAATTCTAAAATCAAATAAATAATTAATTATGTTCGAAAATCAACCCAAAGGTTTATTTGCGTTGGCATTGGCCAACACAGGTGAGCGATTCGGTTACTACACCATGCTTGCCGTTTTTGCTTTATTTTTGAGAGCTAACTATGGTCTGGATGCAGGATGGGCTGGCGAGATCTATAGCGATTTCCTCATGCTTGTCTACTTCCTCCCAATTGTAGGTGGATGGCTGGCCGATAAGTTCGGATTCGGCAAGATGGTTACCATCGGTATCCTGATTATGTTTGCAGGTTATCTGCTTTTGTCAATACCTCTTGGTGGCGACACATTCGCACTCGTTGTGATGCTGGCAGCTCTTGTACTTATCGGTTTCGGTACCGGTCTTTTCAAGGGTAACCTCCAGGTAATGGTTGGCGATCTGTACAACGATCCTCAGTATGCTAACAAGCGCGATGCTGGTTTTTCACTTTTCTACATGGCCATCAACATCGGTGCTCTGTTTGCTCCTACAGCAGCAGTACGTATCATGGAGTGGTCGCAGCAGAATCTAGGTACCAGCGTAAACGATAGCTATCACTTTGCTTTCGCCATCGCTTGTGCATCGCTGATTCTTTCTATCGCCATCTACTACGCATTCCGTAGCACTTTCCGTCATGTTGAAGGTGGTAAGGGTAAGGCTGATAAGGCTCAGGCTGCAAGCAATGAGCCAGAGCTGACTAAGGAGGAGACAACTCAGCGTGTTGTAGCTCTGTGTCTGGTATTCGCAGTTGTAATCTTCTTCTGGATGGCTTTCCATCAGAATGGTCTGTCGCTTACTTACTTCGCTGATGAGTTTACAGCTAAGTCGGCTACTGGTGCCGATACAATGCCATTCGATGTAATCAATCTGGTGATGATTATCTTCATCGTCTATGCTGGTTTCTCACTCTTCCAGAGCAAGACTCCAAAGGGTAAGGGTATCTCTGCAGCTATCATTCTTGTGGCTCTTGGTGTTCTGGGTTATAAGTATACTCAGGCTACTGGCGAGGTTGCAATCTCTGCACCTATCTTCCAGCAGTTCAACCCATTCTATGTAGTAGCTCTTACACCAGTGTCAATGGCTATCTTCGCTTCATTGGCATCAAAGGGCAAGGAGCCAACACCTCCACGTAAGATTGCTTACGGTATGCTTGTTGCTGCATCTGCATTTATCGTGATGATGGTTGCTTCTCAGGGTCTGCTGACTCCTAACGAGCAGAAGGCTGCTGGCGATGCTGCTACATTCGTATCGCCTTATTGGCTGATCAGCACATATCTCATTCTTACCTTCGGTGAGCTTCTGCTGAGCCCAATGGGTATCTCGTTTGTATCAAAGGTTGCTCCTCCAAAGCTCAAGGGATTGATGATGGGTGGATGGTTCGTATCTACCGCCATCGGTAATAAGCTTGTAGGAGTAGGTGGTTATCTGTGGGGCGACATCAACCTGACAGTAGTTTGGGGCGTGTTCATTGCAGTATGCGTTGTTGCAGCATTGTTCATGTTCGCTATGATGAAACGTCTGGAGAAGGTCTGCTAAATGATAACCTATATCCCATTTATAGTACTAATAGTACTCATCACATGTTGCGTTGCCGTATTCGGTAACGCAACATTGGATGGTGCTAGTCAGGTGTCGTTGTTGGTGGCTTCGGCTGTAAGTGTTTTAGTAGGTCATTTCACCAAACGACTGGAATGGGAGAATCTTGAAAAAGAAATAACTGATAAGATAGCCAGTTGTACACCGGCTATCATTATCCTTTTACTTATTGGAGCCATCGGTGGAACATGGATGGTTTCGGGTATTGTGCCAACCATGATCTATTATGGTATGCAGATTATCCGTCCTGAGGTATTCCTTGTTAGCAGTAGTGTGTTGTGTGCTCTGGTGAGTCTGATGATTGGCTCATCGTGGACTACCGTTGCTACTATCGGAGTTGCTCTGATGGGTATCGGTAAAGCTCATGGTTTCGATGATGGTTGGATTGCCGGTTCTATCATCACCGGTGCTTACTTCGGTGATAAGCTGTCGCCATTGAGTGATACCACCGTGCTGGCATCGAGTGTATCGGGTACGCCGCTGTTTACGCATATCCGATATATGCTCTATACCACTGTGCCCACATTCTGCATATCACTCACCATATTCCTGATTGCTGGTTTCACAATGAACGTATCGGGGCATGGCAATGTGCATGAGTTTATGGAGGGTTTGCAGCACACGTTTGTTATCTCACCATGGCTTTTGATTGTACCTGTACTTACGGGTGTTATGATTGCTCGCCGTTTGCCTTCGATGGTGGTGCTGTTCCTGGCTATTCTGTTGGCAGCTGTTGTTGGATTATTAGTTCAGCCAAATCTTGTTCATGCAATCTCTAATTCGGAAGATTGGGGACTGCTGGCATCTTATAAAGGTATGATGCAGGTGGTTTATGGCAGCACTAATATAGAAACAGGTGTGCCTATGCTGAATGAACTTGTTCATACCAGCGGTATGGGCGGAATGATGCCAACCATCTGGCTTATTATCTGTGCCCAGACTTTTGGTGGAGCTTTGACGGCTACAGGTCAGTTACAGGACTTGATGCGACAAGTGTTGCGCTTTGCCAAGAGTACTGTATCGTTGGTGGCATCTACAGTGGGTACATCGCTGTTCTGCAACATAGCTACTGCCGACCAGTATCTGTCTATTATGCTTGCCAGCTCAATGTTCAAGGATGAATATACCAAGAGAGGTTACGAACCAAGACTGCTGAGTAGAACCTGTGAGGATAGTGCTACGGTAACATCGGTTCTGGTTCCTTGGAACACTTGCGGACTCACACAGAGCACTGTTCTTGGTGTTGCTACCTTGACTTATCTTCCTTATTGCTTCTTTAATTTCCTCTCGCCGGTAACAAGTATCATCGTTGCCGCCTTAGGTTGGAAAATAAAACGTAAATGCTCTTAAGTCTTTTACTCACAGGGTTCTTTACGTTCGTAGAGCTTAATTGCGAGAATCTTTTTGATTACCTTCATGATGAGGGTAAGCAGGATGTTGAGTACCTGCCGGAATCAACACGCCATTGGACGAAGAAACGTTATTGGCGCAAGCTAAATAACATCGCACAGGAGTTGCTTTCTTGTTCTAACGAAGGCATACCCGATATGATTGCATTATGCGAGGTTGAGAATGATTCGGTGATGCGTGACCTTACTAAGAGATCGTTACTCCGTAATGCCGGTTATGAATTCTTGATGACATCTTCGCCCGACCAACGTGGAATCGATGTGGCGCTTCTTTATTCGCCATTCACGTTTGCACCTATCCGTAGCTATCCTATCAGGGTTGAACCGATAAAAGGTATGCGCGCAACTCGTGATATTCTATATGTGTGTGGTGAGACGGTTTCGGGCGATACACTACATGTTTTCGTTGTGCATCAGCCCAGTAAGTTCGGTGGCGAAAATTACTCTCGCCCTTTCCGTAAACTGGTTGCTGATAGGGTTTGTCAATCGGTTGACTCTATTTATGCAGTATCTCCAAATGCTAAGTTGTTGATTGCAGGCGACTTTAATGATGCCGCCGATGGGTATAGTCTGCAACCATATTATCAGCACGGATTGCAGAATATTACTAAAGATGCTCAAGGCAGTAATGGTGTGAAGGGAACATATCGATATAAGGGCGAGTGGGAGAGTATCGACCATGTTCTTGCAAGTCCTTATATATATAATAAGGTGTATTCAGCCTCTATTCATTCTCCATTGTTCATTCTGGAGGAAGAGTCTCAGTATGGCGGATATCGCCCGAGAAGAACGTATAATGGTATGCGCTATCAGCCGGGCTATAGCGATCATCTACCATTGATAGTAAGATTTACTTTTTGATATTCGGCAGTTGTAGTCCGTAGTGTTTCTTGCGGTCTACAACTAGCATGGCAATAGCTGTTACGGCTGCACCAAGAGCGGTGAAGCCGAATATCAGCATCGATGTTGTATAGGTAGGGTCGGTCTCGTTAGCTCTACCAACAAACATCGGGATGATAGCTCGTCCGAAGTTCTGTATAAAGAAAATCATCGAATATGCTGTTCCCAGACATTTTAGTGGAATAATCTTTGGCACACAAGGCCATAGTGCAGCCGGGGCCAAAGAATAACCAATGCTTAATGTCACCATTAAGGCTATTGCAATAGTGCTACTATGTATCGGCAATGAGAAGCCAAAGTGAACGGCAGTAAGCATCAGTGCTCCGGTAATAACCAAGGTAACTCCCTTGCCGTAGCGGTCGTAAATAAGTCCGAAGAGCGGCGTCATCAAGATAGTACCGAATGGTGCTATAGATGAGAAGAATCCTGCCAAATCAGCATCTACTCCATATTTCATTACCATAAGTTTGGTAGAGAACTTAAGGAATGGAGATACGGCCGAATAGAACAGAACACAGAAAAGTGTAATGAGCCAGAAACCAGGGTTGCGAAGTGTAACCCCAATATCCGAAAAACGGAATTCTTCACTTTCATCACTAGAATTATTGTCCACGCTACTATTGTTGGAATCCAGCTTTCTATCCATCACGCAGAATACCAAGAACGCCAATAATCCGATGATAAGGAAGGCAAGCGAAACCAGTAGTGGTGTTGACAGTGAGAAATGACGGGCGATAGGGGCGGAGATGCTGAGTGCAGCAGCTGTTCCTAAACGTGCCATAGCCAACTGTATGCCCATGGCCAAAGCAAGTTCGTGGCCGGTAAACCATCGCACCATTGCTTTCGATACTGTGATGCCGGTCATCTCATATCCTACGCCGAATATAGCAAAACCTAAACTTGCTACAGCAACCGACATAGGTAGTTGGAAACCAAAGATAACTATCTCGGCAGTACCGAAATCGGTTGTTACACCATATAGCTTCAACAGTGTTCCCAAGGCCATAAGCGAGCAGGCCAGAACACCGGTAAAACGGATACCCATCTTGTCGAGAATCAGTCCCGAGAAGAAGAGCATCAGCAGGAAGACATTGATAAAGCTACCGGCACCAGAGAAGAAACCATAGTCGGATGGTGTCCAACCAAGTCCTCCTTGACCTCGAGGCATCTCCAACAATGTCTCAAGTGGCGACATAACGTCATTAACGAAGTAGCCCATCATCATGGCTGTTGCCACGATGATGAGCACTGTCCAACGTGCAAAAGGTGAATCGTTTAGCCGATGTCGAATAGCTTCAGCCACTTTTTACCTTTTTACTTTTTTACCTTTTTACTTTTTCTTCACTGGGTCGCAGGTAAGTCCGCAACCAAGCTTCTTGAATATCTTGCGGTCAACCTCGCTCAGCATTACTGTTGTGTGTACCTGACAGCCACGCAGTTTTGGCAACTGCTCAAGAGCCTTACGACAGTTCTCATCGTCGTTAGAGAGTACGCTCAGAGCAACAAGCACCTCGTCGGTATGCAGACGTGGGTTCTTACCACCCAGGTATTCAATCTTGGTCTTCTGAACAGGTTCGATAAGACTCTCTGGGATGAGCTTGAGATTGTGGTCAATCTCTGCCAGATGCTTGGTAGCATTAATCAGAAGGGCTGCACTACAACCCAGCAGAGGTGTTGACTTAGCTGTGATGATAGTTCCGTCTTCCAACTCGATAGCTGCTGCCTGCTGTCCTGTTTCAAGCTTCTTCTCGTAAGCTGCTGTTGTAACAGGGCGGAATGCGGTGGTTATCTTTGCCTGATTGAAGAGCATACGTATCTTGTTTACCTCGCTCTCGTTGTCGGCACCATCGGCCATCTTGTTGGTTGCATCGTAGAATCGACGGATAATCTCGTCCTTCGAAGCCTTGCAGCAAACCTCATCATCGCTGATGCAGAAACCAATCATATTAACACCCATATCTGTTGGTGACTTATATGGATTCTCACCATAGATACCCTCGAAGAGAGCATTCAGCACGGGGAATATCTCAATGTCGCGATTGTAGTTTACGGCAGTCTTGTTGTATGCCTCCAGGTGGAATGGGTCAATCATGTTCACATCGTTAAGGTCGGCAGTAGCTGCCTCGTATGCGATGTTTACTGGGTGCTTAAGCGGCAGATTCCATACAGGGAAGGTCTCGAACTTAGCATATCCGGCACGTATGCCGCGCTTGTTCTCGTTGTAAAGCTGTGAGAGACATGTTGCCATCTTACCGCTACCAGGACCAGGAGCTGTAACGATTACCAAAGGACGTGAAGTCTCAACGTAGTCGTTCTTACCGAATCCCTCGTCGCTTGCAATCAGCTCTACGTTGTGAGGATAGCCGTCGATGGGGTAGTGAACATACGACTTGATGCCCTCACGCTCCAGACGATGACGGAACTGGTCGGCTGCATGCTGACCGTTGTAGTGAGTGATAACAACGCTACCCACCATGAAATTACGGCTCATGAACTCGTCACGCAGACGCAGCACATCCTCATCGTATGTGATGCCGAGGTCGGCACGAACCTTGTTTTTCTCGATGTCCTCAGCATTAACAACGATTACTATTTCGATGCTGTCGCGAAGCTGGCCCAGCATACGGAGCTTAGAGTCTGGCTTAAAACCTGGCAGAACTCGTGATGCATGGTGGTCGTCAAACAGCTTACCACCTAACTCCATATAGAGCTTTCCGTCGAACTGAGCAATACGCTCTTTGATATGCTCAGACTGTATCTTGAGATATTTCTCGTTATCGAAACCTATTTTCATATTACTCTGTGATGTTAGGAAGTTCAAGACCAATACCTTTCTTCTTGTCAACAACCTTCAGCACGAAGCCCAGGATAAGTGCAGCAACACCAAGTGATGCAAGCATTACCAATGGAGCTGTGTAATCGAACTGAGTAGGATCGGTTACGCCAGGGTTTGTCTGGTCGAGCACCTTACCGATGAGCAGTGGGAACAACCACAGACCGATGTTCTGAATCCAGAAGATCAGAGCGTAAGCCGAACCGATTACCTTAGCATCAACCAACTTGGGCACTGATGGCCAGAGTGATGCAGGAACCAATGAGAACGATGCTCCAAGTACCAGAATGGTAGTGTAAGCGATGATGATACCACCAACAGCATTATCCTTGAACATTGGAAGAATGAATGCGAATGTAAGGTGACAAGCGATGAGCAGGATAGAACCCAACACCAGCATCGAAGCTGCCTTACCATGATGGTCGAGATAGCTACCAAGGATAGGAGTGATGAGCACAGCCAGCAGTGGGAAAACAGCAAAGATACTCTCGGCCGACTGACGCATGTAACCCATATAGCAATAGGTAATGAGTGCTACGATTGAAAGACCCAGCAAACCGTACTTCAGGTTGGCCTTCTTCTGGAAGTTAGAAGCAAAACCAGCAGCAGCCACAACCAGCATGATTACATACTGAATGATTGTTACATCAGGCTGAGCCCAGAATGAATCAGCTGAAGGAGTTGTAAGTGTAAGGTTGCACTGCAGCATGTTTACAGCATACTTCTGGAATGGGAAGATAGCTGAGTAGTACAGCACGCAGAGCAGAGCTACAATCCAGAAACCGCTATCGGTAAGAATCTTACCAAGGTCGCTGATCTTGAATGGATCGTCCTTCTCCTCAGCCTCACCGGTCTGTGCGTCCAGCTTCTGGTCCATGAAGAAGTAAACAATTGTCATGATAAGGGCGATACACATCAGTACCACACCAAAGGCTACTGAACGGCTAACTGAAACCTCACCACCCAGACGGGCAAAGAAAGGTGAGAAGATCATACAGGTGGCAACACCCAGACGAGCCAGAGCCATCTCTGAACCCATAGCCAGAGCCATCTCGCGACCCTTGAACCACTTAACGATTCCTCTTGAAACGGTGATACCGGCCATCTCGCATCCACAACCGAAGATCATGAATCCGCAAGCAGCAAACTTAGCTGAAGCAGGCATGCCGGCATAGAATGGCGATACACCCAGCTCGTCGAATACTGGGATATAATTAAGATTGTTGTTAAACCATGCCTCGAGTCCTGTTCCCATAAAGCTTTCGCTAACGGCATACCATTTTACACAGGCACCTACCAGCATTACAGCTGCTGAGAGTACTGCAGTGAAACGAACGCCCATCTTGTCGAGGATGATACCAGCAAAGATAAGGAAGAATACGAATACGTTGAGGAATACCTCTGAACCCTGCATTGTTCCGAATGCTGTTGAGTCCCAACCGCGGGTCTCCTGCATCAGGTCCTTGATTGGTGAGAGGATGTCCATAAAGATGTAGCTGCAGAACATCGCAAGAGCGAGCAGCAGCAGTGCGGTCCAGCGCATGCCAGCGCTGTCGCGTAAGGTTTTCTGAATTGCTTGAGTCATTATCTTAATTCTTTAAGTTCCAATATTATTTCAGCCAACGGTCAAGCCAGTTGAAGAATGTGCGCTGCCACAGTACTCCGTTCTGTGGTTTCAGTACCCAGTGGTTCTCATCAGGGAAGATGAGCAACTCGGCAGGAATACCCTTCATGCGGGCAGCATTAAATGCCGACATACCCTGAGTTGCGTTGATGCGGTAGTCCTTTTCGCCATGGATAACGAGGATAGGAGTATCCCACTTGTCAACAAACTGGTGAGGTGAGTTCTTGTATGTCTTATCAGCATTGGCTGTGCGGTCCTTGTTCCAGTAAGCATCGTCGTACTCGAAGTTAGAGAACCAGTTCTCCTCGGTCTCTGTGTACATAGCTTCCAGATTGAATGCACCATCGTGTGAGATGAATGCCTTGAAGCGCTTGTCGTGGTGACCAGCAAGATAGTAAACAGAGAAACCTCCGAACGATGCACCAACGGCACCCATATGATCCTTGTCTACGTATGGCAGATTGTTAGCTGCATCATCGATTGCTGCAAGATAGTCCTTCATGCACTGACCGGTCCAGTCGCCAGAGATCTCCTCAAGCCACTCCTGACCGAATCCAGGCAAACCACGACGGTTAGGAGCTACAACTACATAACCCTGAGATGCCATAATCATAAAGTTCCAACGGTAGCTCCAGAACTGTGATACTGGGCTCTGTGGACCACCCTCGCAGAACAGAAGAGTGGGGTACTTCTTCGAAGCATCGAAGTTTGGTGGCAGGATAATCCAGGCAAGCAGTTCCTTGCCATCGGTAGTCTTTACCCAGCGCTGCTGAACAGAAGGCTTAGCCAACTGATCTGTGATGTGCTTATTCTCGAAAGTAAGCTGCTGAATAGCTGTGTTAGCAGGCTTCTTGAAGTTTGGAGTTACAATATAAAGGTCGGCAGGAGCAGTGATAGAGTGACGCTCCATCAGCAACTGCTTACCGTTGTTCATCAAGTGGATTGAACCGAAGTCGGCCCATGCGTTACCCTCTTGGCAACCAGAACCTGACTGTGGTGTTACCATGGTGTTCATCTGCTTCAGCTCCCCCTTCCAGTTAACTGCATAGAGGTTCTCTGTAGCGTGCCATACGCCGATGAAGTAAATCATTACGTCCTTAGAATCACTCCAAACGAAATCGTCAACATTAGAGTCGAAACTCTCTGTTACGTATTTCTTCTCACCAGTAGCTAAGTTGTAGACACACAGACGGTTACGGTCGGCCTCATAGCCATCGCGCTCCATTGATGTCCAAGCAACATACTTTCCATCAGGCGAGAACTTTGGGTTTTGGTCGTAACCTACGTTGTTCTTCAGATTCTCCTTTGCATTAACGCTCTGATACTTCAGAGTCTTTGTTGGATCAACCTTAGGATCAACATATCCAGCAGGCTTGCAGAGGTTCTTTGTCTCGCGCGTACCTATTATATATAAGTAGATATCTGAGTCAGTAGAGATAGAGTAGGCCAGACCGGTCTTCTTGCGACAGGTATATGCAATCGACTTTGAGTCAGGAGCCCAGTCCAACTGCTCGATACCACCGAAAGGCTCCATTGGGCATTCGAATGGCTCGCCCTCAAGAATGTCGATGCCATCCTTGATGCCATCCTCTGTTACATCAGTAACAAATGGATGCTGTATTGACTCTACATAGTGATCCCAGTGGCGATACATCAGGTCGGTTACCAAACGACCACTTGCCTTTGGCAGATCATCTGGGTTCTTCTTGATAATCTCATTGAAATCCAATGAGTGGAGCAGGATAACCTTCTTGCCATCGGGCGAGAACTTAAAGCCCTCGATATCCTTAGTTGTCTTTGAAATCTGCTTGCGGTCAGAACCGTCAGCATTCATAGTCCACAGCTGACCACCTGAAAGGAATGCAATCTTTCCCTGAAACCAAGTAGGATCAGTTTCCGACTTTGTGCCTGTAGTAAGAGTTGTGTTACCGCTTCCGTCAGCATTGATAACAGCAATCTTCTGCTGACTCTTGTTGGCCTTTACGCTATAGTAGCCAATCTGGTAAACAATCTGCTTGCCATCGGCCGAAGCCTCTGCAGCTCCGATACGTCCCATAGCCCAAAGAGCCTCAGGAGTCATCAGATTGCTGCTCAGCTTTATGTTCTGTTTACCTATCTTCACGTTATTTTCTGCTTTTGCAGGACAGGCTAAAAGCACTAGTCCCATCAGTAAAACTGGAATTCTAATTTTCTTCATTTCTGTTTATTTCTTTTGTTGGTTCATTCTCTGTTTCTGCAGTTCCTCTGCCTGCTTCTGCATAGCCTCAAGGCGTGCAGCAAGACCAGAGGTCTTTTTCTGAGGATTGTTCTTGTTCTCCTTGTATTTTGCCTCAAGGATGGCGAGCAGTTTCTCGTCGTTGGTAGTCTTGCGGAGTGTCCACATGATAGCTGCCGACATGAACAATGAGATAAAGTAGTAGAAGTTCAGACCTGATGAGTAGTCGTTGAACATGAAGAAGAACATCAGTGGCATCAGATACATCATCCACTGCATCATCTTCATCTGCTCAGCCTGCTGACCTACCATCTGATCCTTCTGCTGACGCATGGTCATATATGAATATAGAATCTGTGCAACACAGAACAGGATACATGTCAGCGACAGGTGGTCGCCGATACCCCAGATATTTGTGCCCCATTCTACAATTGGGTCATAAGTTGAGAGGTCGCCAATCCACAGGAATGACTCGCGGCGCAGCTGAATTGCGTTAGGTACGAAGAAGAACATAGCCATCCAGATTGGGAACTGAATAAGCATTGGCAGACAGCCACCCAGAGGTGATACGCCATACTGTGAGTACATCTGCATCATGGCCTGCTGTTTCTTCATAGAATCCTCAGGCTTGTCGTACTGCTTGGTTGCCTCGTCGAGTTTTGGTTTCAGCACACGCATCTTGGCAGATGACATATAGCTCTTCTTGACCATTGGGAAGGTAAGAACCTTCAGCAACAGTGTGATCAGAATCAGTACGATACCCATTGAGAAGCCCCAAGATGTGAGCCAGTCGAATACGTAGATAGTGAACCAACGGTTAATCCAGCGAACCAGCCACCAACCGAGGTTTACAAGCTGCTCCAGATCCAGATCCTTACCGAATGTGCTCTGCTGCTCTACGTCCTTAATCAAACGGAAGTCGTTAGGACCGATATACATCTCGAACTCCGAAGCCTTAGCTCCTGTTGGGTCGAAGGCAGTCTTAAGCTTGGCGTTAAACTGCTTCAGATAGCCAGAACCCTTCTCCTGAGGAACGCTTGTCAGCAGTGAGTTTGCTGCAAAGTCGTCCTTTGCAATCAGAGCTGCTGAGAAGAACTGATTCTTGAAAGCAACCCATTCCAGCTGCTCGTCAATCTTCTCGTCAATCTTCTCCGAAGTCTCGTTCAGATAGTCTGTGCCACCATCCTTCTCTTTATATGTAACTGATGTGTAGCGGTTCTCGAAAGTAAAGCCCTTCTCCTGCTGGCGGCAGAGGTCGTTCCACTCTATGCTCATCTCCTGATAGTTTGGAGCGAACATACCCTGCAGTCCGTTTGCCTTCACGTTGAAGTGCAGCATATAGTCCTTACCCAGAACGTAGTTGAACTCGATGCTACCGCCATTACCTGCTTGAGCAGTCATGGTGAGAGTAGAGTCAGTAACGTTTGATGGTGTAAAGAACAGATCCTTGGTGATGATGTTCTCCGACTTACCAGCCAGCATGAAGTTCATCTGCTGGGTCTTCTCGTCGAAGAGAGTCACGCCCATACCATCTTCCAGATTCTCAAAACCTTTGATTACAGCCTTTGCCAGTGTTCCGCCTTTTGTGTTGAATGTCAGCTCAACCTTGTCGTTCTTCAGAACAACAGGTTCGTTCTTGCCGTTAAGCGATGCATAGAACATAGCTGTAGTGTCACCCTGAGCAGCTGCATCAGCCTGAGCTTTACGTGCTGCCTCGTCAGCTTTCTGCTTTTTGGCGGCATTCTGCTGCATTACTGTTGCAATGCTGTCTTGCTTTCTTGCGGCATCTATCTCCTCCTGCGAAGGCTGATTGTACCAGCTGAAACCGATAAGTACCAGCGCAATGAGGGCGAAGCCGATAATAGTGTCTTTGTTCATTTCTATTTTGCTTTTTTATTAATGTACGCGTAAATCAAGGTGCAAAATTACGAAAAAAATACGAAAAGAATGCAATCTATTAGCAAAAAATTGTATCTTTGCAGCAGATATGAGAAAAGTAGCATTTATTTTTGCAGCATTTTTGGTACTAAGTGCCTCTGCTGCTGAACCGAAAGATACGATTGATGGACGCTATTTTCGTCTGTTTGCTCCTATGACATTCTATCATAACATAGCAAACAAGTCATTGTCAATCGAACCTAATCAAACAAGTGACGATCCTGTGGCAGAGGCCGTCGATGCAGCATTGATGCATATTTATCTTAACCGTCCTGATTTGGTAAACACTACTGAGACTGACTTGCAGGAAACAGGAAATGTGCGTGACGATGTTGATCAGCCTATTAAGAATCAGGTAAAGCTCGTAGAGAAAGTAGAGAGTCCTGTAATCGATATGCCCGACGATGTCCCCACAGAGATTCTGATACAGAAACCTAAGTTCTGGACAAAGAAAGGCGATGGTTATCTGCAGTTTATGCAGAACTTTGTAAGCGACAACTGGTATAAGGGTGGTGAGAGTAACTACTCTATGGTAGGAGCGCTCACTCTCGAGGCCAACTATGACAATAGGAACAAGTGGAAGTGGGATAACAAGTTGGAGATGAAACTTGGATTCATGCATACTCGCTCCGATTCGGTTCATAAGTTCAAGTCAAACGAAGACCTTATCCGTCTAACCAGTAAGGTTGGCCTTGAGGCTGCCAAGAATTGGTACTATACTTTACAGTTGCTTGCATATACCCAGTTCACTCGAGGTCTGAAGGCTAACGATCTGAATATTTATTCTGACTTCATGTCGCCTTTCAACTTGAACCTTGGTGTCGGTATGGATTATAAAGTGGCTACAAAGGATAAGAGACTAACTGGTACTGTCAACCTTTCTCCATTGGCTGTCAACTACCGATATGTTGATCGTTTGGATCTTGCTACCAGCTATGGTCTTGACGAAGGCAAGCATTCACTTGTTGACTTCGGTTCGCAGGTTACTGCCGATGTCACATGGAAGATAAATGATGTTGTTTCATGGAAGTCTCGCCTCTATGCGTTCACATCTTACAAACGTGCAGAGGTCGAGTGGGAAAACACATTTACACTTCGTGTGTCTAAATATATCTCAGCAAATCTGTTCCTCTTCCCACGTTTCGACGACTCTGGCAATAAGGATGATGACCTGGGATATCTCCAGTTTAAGGAATATAGTTCAATCGGATTTACATATGGATTCTAAAATAAAAGCCCGCTTATTTCAAGCGGGCTTCTGTTTTTATTGTGCTTCTGTCATTTCTCCCTCAATATAGAGGCGTGTCATTTCAACTACTCCGTTGGTTCGGATTGTTATTGACTTTTTGAAGTGACCGGGGAACTTTCCTGCTCCGTTGTATGTAACTTTAATCTCACCCTTTTCACCTGGCTGTATAGGAGTCTTTGTGTACTCAGGTACAGTGCATCCGCAGCTTGCCACGGCCTGGTTGATAACCAAAGGCTGCTCGCCCACATTGGTGTAGGTAAAGGTGTAGGTAACTACTGGGCTCTTCTCTGAGAAAGTGCCGAAGTTATGAGTCAGTTTGTCGAACTTGATCTCTGCTGGTTTCTGTGCCAGTGCAGTTGTCAGTCCGCACATAATCATTAATGCTATAAATGCAATTTTCTTCATCTTTTTAGTCGTTTAAATGATAATTCAGTGCAAAGATATATAAAAAATAAGAATTATGAATTAAGAATTAAGAATTATATTTGTCTATTATCATTTTTTTATGTAATTTTGCACCTCAAATGAATAAATAGCAATTAAATATGTACAGAAGTAAGACTTGTGGTGAGCTTAGGCTCCAGGATGCCGGTAGTGTTGTGACACTCGCCGGATGGGTACAGCGAAGTCGTAAGATGGGAGGTATGACCTTCGTTGATCTTCGCGATCGTTATGGTTTGACTCAGCTTGTATTCAATGAGGCTGACGATGCTGAACTTTGTGATCGTGCCAACAAACTTGGCCGTGAATTCTGTATTCAGATTAAGGGAGAGGTTAGTGAGCGTCAGAGTAAGAACCCAAAGATGCCTACTGGTGATATCGAGATTCTGGTTAAGGAGTTGAATGTTTTGAGCGAGAGTCTCACTCCTCCTTTCACTATCGAGGATAATACCGATGGTGGTGATGATATCCGTATGAAGTATCGTTACCTCGATCTTCGTCGTGCAGCTGTTCGTAAGAATCTTGAGCTGCGTCACCGCATGACTATTCTCATCCGTAACTTCCTCGATGGCAAGGACTTTATCGAGGTTGAGACACCTATCCTTATTGGTTCTACACCAGAGGGAGCTCGCGACTTTGTTGTTCCTTCACGTATGAATCCTGGTCAGTTCTATGCTCTGCCTCAGTCACCTCAGACTCTGAAGCAGTTGCTCATGGTTTCAGGTTTCGACCGTTATTTCCAGATTGCCAAGTGTTTCCGCGATGAAGACCTGCGTGCCGACCGTCAGCCAGAGTTCACTCAGATTGACTGCGAGATGTCGTTTGTCGATCAGGAGGATGTTCTCCAGATCTTCGAGGACCTGGCTCGTCACCTGTTTAAGGAGGTTCGTGGTGTTGAGCTTCCTCCACTTCAGCGTATGACATGGCACGAGGCTATGCGTCGTTTCGGTTCTGATAAGCCCGATCTCCGTTTTGGTATGGAGTTTGTTGAGCTCATGGATCAGCTTAAGGGTACCGGTACATTCCCTGTATTCAACGATGCAAACTATATCGGTGGTATCTGTGTTCCCGGTTGTGCTAACTATTCTCGCAAGCAGCTCGATGAGCTCGCCGAGTTTGTTAAGCGTCCTCAGGTTGGTGCCAAGGGGCTTGTATATGTTAAGTTCAACGAGGATGGCACAGTTAAGTCATCTATCGATAAGTTCTATACACCCGAGGTTTGGGCTAAGGTTAAGGAGGCATGTGGTGCCAAGGATGGCGACCTTGTACTGATTCTCAGTGGCGACAATGCCAACAAGACCCGTGTTCAGCTTTGCACTCTCCGTCTTGAGATGGGCGACCGTCTCGGTCTTCGCGATAAGGACAACTTCGTTTGTCTTTGGATTGTCGACTTCCCACTCTTTGAGTGGAGCGATGAGGAGCAGCGCCTGATGGCTACTCACCATCCGTTCACAATGCCAAATCCTGATGATATACCTTTGCTCGATACCGATCCTGCCAAGGTTCGTGCCGTAGCTTACGACTTCGTATGTAATGGTGTTGAGGTTGGTGGCGGTTCACTCCGTATCCACGATGGTAAGCTTCAGGAGAAGATGTTCCAGATTCTTGGTTTCACTCCCGAGCGTGCTATGGCCCAGTTCGGATTCCTTATCAATGCTTTCAAGTACGGAGCACCCCCTCATGCAGGTCTCGCCTTCGGTCTCGATCGCTTTGTAAGTCTGATGGCTGGTCTTGATAGCATCCGCGATTGTATTGCATTCCCAAAGAACAATAGCGGTCGTGATGTTATGCTTGATGCACCAGGCGAGTTGGACCCAAAACAGCTTGAAGAACTGCAGTTGCAAATTGATATTCGTCAAGAATAGTTTAAATTCTGCTAAAATAGCCTAATTATCAGCAAGTTATCTAAGAAAATAGCCGTATTTTTGCAAACGAAAATTAAAATCAAGAAGAAAGAAACTTCAATAAAGTATTAATTTTTTTAAACTATGGCAGAAAAGAAAGCAACAGCTAAGAAGGCTACAGAAACAAAGGCAGCCGCAGCTAAGAAGACTACAACCGTGAAGAAGGCCGCTGCTCCAAAGGCAGCTGCAAAAGAAGTTCTCGCAATCAATGCAGAGAATGCAGGTTTCAAGGCAGGTGATGTTTATCAGGCACTTGCAGCAGCAGGTAAGGCTCTCACCGTAAAGGAGATTGCTAAGGCTGCTAAAATCTCTGAGGAGGCTACTCTTCTCGGTCTGGGCTGGCTCTTCAAGGAGGGTAAGCTCGCTAATGATGGTGAAAAAGTTACATTGGCTTAAGCCTTTTAACGAATCATAGAAAAAGGTCGGTAATCGCTTTTACCGGCCTTTTTTTAAGCATGAAATGACGTACGATCAACAGATATTAAGTATACTGACAAGTGTAGGCGATAAGGGCATCAGCGTTATGCAGATGTCTAAGCACGTCTATAACATGAATCTTAGTTTTTTCTATACCCCCGACCTTAATGAGATTCGTGCATATGTTCAGCAATATCTGCTAAAGAATTCCAAGTCACCATTGTCGTTAATCGAATCCACTGGTCGTCGCGGGTATTACCGTCTTAATACCCAGAATAATGCCGATGCCCGTCAGCTTATGTTGGAGTTCGGCAATTCTTTATAAACGGTTTCATATAGTTTAAGCAGCTGTTCCGCAGTCTTGCGCCATGAGAACAGTTCTGCTCTTTTCAGTCCTATATCTTTTTGTGCATTATAGTATTCTTCGTCTGTCTCCAGTCGTAGCATTCTTTCTGTTATCTCCTCAGGTTTTTCTGGGTTGATAAGAATTGCATCATTACCTGCAATCTCTGGCATCGACGATGTGTTCGATGTTATCACTGGTGTTCCGCAAGCCATTGCCTCGAGTAGAGGTATTCCGAAACTCTCTCTTAGCGATGTGTATAGAAAAGCGAATGCACTATTGTATATATATGGTAAATCGCTGTTTACGATATATCCAGGCATCACTATCTGCTCATGTATATTCTCAATATGGTTTCTTTCTATTATGCCGTCCAGATATGCTTTATCCAGATCCGCCATCAACAGTTTTCGCTTGATGGTTGATTTCTCTAAGTATTTTGAATACGCTATTAGCGTACGCTCAGTATTTTTCTTTGGGTCGGTATTTCCGAGGAAGAAGAAATATCCCGGTTTTTCTATATACGATTGGTATATATCTGCCACGTCTCTAAGTGGTTTAAACCACTCGTTGTAACCATTATATATCATGGCCATCCTCTTTTCGGGGATGTTCAGTTTGTTAATGATATTCTGTTTTTCGAAGTTCGATACCGTGATTATTCGCCTGCATCTCTCCAGAATCTTTGGCACCACTTTTCTTCTGTATAGCCAACCCATGTTCTGGTAAATAGATTTGTTGTTTTTGTCTCTTGGCTCTAAGAATATGATGTCGTGCAGAGTCAGCACAAGTGGAATGTCGCAGAATAACGGAGCTGTGTTACTGGTGCAGTGCAGTATGTCAAGATTGTATTTCTTTACCGCTCTTGGTAGGGTTATCTGCTCCCAAACGGGGTAGAAACTCTCACCGATAACAATGATATGTACGTTCTTTGTATCTTTAAGGCATCTGTCAACACCGGGGGCAACAAACACAAAGTACTCATTCTTGTGGTCTATCTGCTGTAACTCTTTTATCTCCTGCAGAACCACATAGTCCATTCCGTGTTTGTTACGGCGGAAAACTCGTTGAGCCTCAATGCCTATTCTCATATACTCTTAATCACTTTTGCTGGAACGCCTGCCACAAGCGAGTGGGGCGGCACATCCTTTGTCACTACGGCACCAGCTGCTACCACACAGTGTTCGCCAATTGTAACTCCAGGCAGAATCACTGCGTTTGCACCAACCCATACATCATCCTCAATAGTTACTTGATTAGTGCTCACTCCTTGTTCATCTATTCGTTTGTTGGTGTCGCTGAAGTTATGGTTAAGCGCAGAAACGGTTATCCCCTGTGCCAGGTTTACGTGGCTACCTATATCTACAGGGCCGATAATCGTGTTGTGCAGACCTATTCTTGTATGGTCGCCTATTATTACATCACCCACAGCGTTGTTTATGCATGCAAATGATTCTATTACCGAATAGTCGCCAAGGCTGAAGATACGATAGGGTGGAGTGTCCATTCTGGCTGAGCAGTGAATCACAGAGTGCTTTCCTCTGTGTTGATATAATGGAGCCAATAATCTCATGAACCATCGTGGTCGTGTTTCCACCTGGTTCATAATCACCCAATCAATGAACTTCTTAAATTTCGGGTTATTTTTGAACTTTGCCCTTACGCTTTCGTTGTCCATCGCTTTCTATCAATGTCTTCCATTGCTCTGCTATCACTTTCACGTCGAAACGTTGTGCCAGCATAATTGCCTCGTCCGATTTTGGCTGCCACTCCATGTACGTAGCCTCCTCCATTCGTTTGGCCAGTTCGTCCACGTCGCCATTCTTGAAGTACATACCGAAATCGCCCAGTATCTCCTTGCTCGATGGCAGATCCGATGATATTACTGGTAGTCCATGCGCCATGGCCTGTACCAATACCAGTCCGAAGTCTTTCCATCTTGAGCTTGATACGTATACGCTGGCTTGCGAGTAGTACATCTGTATGTTTTCAGTATATGGATGTATCTTTACTCTTCTCGACAGGTATCTGTTTTCAATCATCTTGTTCAGCACATCCTTCTCTGGTCCGTCACCAACAATATCCAGATACCAGTCCTGGTTTGTCTGAGCAAACTTGTCAAATGCCTTTATCAGCAGGTCAAATCCCTTATGCTTTGGCGTTAGTCTTCCCACTGCCAGGAATCGCTTGTTCTTTGCACTTGCTGGTTGTCCAGGATTTATGGTAAGAGGGTTCGGTATCACAAATGGCGAGAAACCATATGCATGGTAGTACATCTCCGAATCCTGCAGGTACAACAGAACTGTCTCATCCAGTTTCTGCAGCTGTCTGCCATAGTGGTATTTCAGCTCAGTTCCCAGATAAGGCGAACCTTCTCTCAGAAATGCATTAAACGAATTATATATCCAACCGATTGCTTTCACGCCACCCAAATCCTTCTTTATTGTGGCCAGTCGCATCGATAGGTATGAGTTTACTGCAATTATTGTGTCATATTGGCCTTCTTTTAGAACTTTCACCACAGCCTCGCGCCTTTGTCTGGGGAAGGAACTGTGCGCATATAGGTCCGAAGTAAAAGCAGTTTTGGGCAATATGTTCTTATACAGATAGCTATATATGTTGTATGATATTCGTTTCCATCTTCCTATCTCAGGGAAATGAGTAAACACAATCTTAATTGGATATTTCTCCAGATCATACATCTTAAGGTCTTTCTGCTGAGGATCCTCAAATGTTACGATAGTCACATCATAATATTTCGTCAGTTCCTCAGCTATAACGGCAGTCACTCTCTGCATACCTGCCGACTTGAAAATACTATCTGCAATAAAACATATCTTCTTCATACGTTCGTTATTAGCCATTTATCGCTGACAAAAGTACAAATTATTTTGGATTATTCCAAATTTTATGCAGTATTTCTATAAAATATAGTTATTTCAGCCAAAAAACTAATGAAGATTTGATGCCAATGTACTTTAAATAACCAGACTTTACAGCTCTCCAGAATACGGGAAGTTTATCTTTTAATGGGATTACATGTCCAGTATAAAAAACTTTACTTAATGTGTATTCTGCAAATTTCTTTATTATAGGAGAATTTTGAAACATAAACAACTCATCAATTACTGTTAAATAGCAATCCAGATTTCTTTTTGTAAAGTATTGCCCCATTGTTGAAGCGTTTCTAATCCGATGTCTAACAAGTGATTGTCTTATACAATAAATAGAATTGCTCTGAAGAGTTAAAATAGTGGTAAATAATTCGTCTTCGTGAATTATGCCTGGATAAAACTTTAAGTTGATTTTATTTAAGTATTGATGGTTAATGAATAGCAACCATACAACACAATTGTGCTTGTTCGTATCTAACATAATGTTAAGAAGGTCATTTCCTTCATATTTTATGTTTTCTTTCAACAAGTCTGTGCGCTTAGTGTTCCATGATGTACGGAGAACTCCTTTTTCAGAAAATGTGTCTCCATCGAAGAAAATAAAGTCTGCATTATTCCTTTCTGCGTATTCGTAACAGATCTGTAATGCTTCTGTGTCGCCAAGTAAATCGTCAGAATCCATCATGTAAATATATTTTCCGGTTGCATGGCTTAATGCTGTGTTTCTGGCAACAGACTGACCTTGATTCTTTTGATATATATAAACAATTCTTGAATCTTGTTGTTTGTATTTTTTTATAATATCTTCGCTGTCATCTGTAGAACCATCATTTACGGCAATAATTTCGATATCTTTTAATGATTGATTAATAATGGATTTAAATGTTTCGTCAAGATATGACGCAACATTATATATAGGTAATATGACGCTAACTTTTATCATATGTTTATAATATTAATGCTACCATTCCATCTTTTATTAAACATCAATTTGTTTTATTTCGTTGACAAAAGTACATAAAATTTTGGATAGTTCCAAATTTTATCATATATTTGCAGCAAAAATCAATAAATGAAAATTCTATTCTTAGTATATCATGGCTTCTCAGAAGCAAGTGGCATAAGCAAGAAGATTCATTATCAAGTAAAAGGTCTTCGTGAGAATGGTTATGAAGTCCATCTCTGTTATTATGATTTTGCCCCAAATGGTCATAGGTGTAGATTTGTGGATGGTGATGTTATAAAAGATTACGGAAAGGGTGCGCTTGCTGGATTTGTTCAGAGAATAGATTATGATTGTATATATCGGTATTGTAATGATAATGGTATTCAGTTTGTATACGCTAGATGCTTTCAAAATGCAAATCCATTTTTGATACGTCTTTTTAAAAGATTAAGAAAGTTGGGAGTTAAATCTGTTACAGAGATCCCCACATATCCATACGATCAGGAATTTGTTGGCTTCCCTTATTTCTCTGGACGTTTTTGGCTGCGTTTTGATAAGATATTCCGAAATGCTTTGTATAAGCAGATGAATGGTATAGTTACATATTCAGATGAGAAGGAGATATTTGGTCAAAGGACGATACGGATTAGTAATGGAGTAGATTTTGACTCAATTCCTTTACACCACTATACTCCATCTGCTGATGGCTCGATACATTTAGTAGGGGTGGCTGAGGTTCATTATTGGCATGGCTATGATCGTTTGATAGCGGGATTAGGTGAATATTTTAAAAAAACAACAAATCCTCGTCAGGTCTTTTTTCATATTGTAGGAGGCGTTGCCCAAAATGAGATGCATGGATCAATCCATGCCCCAGGCTTTGCTGAGTTGATTGCCCAATATGATATCCAGAAATATGTTGTTTTCCATGGACAGTTATTTGGTGAGGAGTTGAATTCTGTTTTCAACCAGTGTTGCTTTGCTATAGGTAGTCTTGCGCGTCACAGAAGTGGAATAACAGTAATAAAGACTTTGAAGAATCGTGAGTATGCTACACGAGGTATACCTTTTATTTATAGTGAGCAGGATAGTGATTTTGATAACCAACCATATATTCTCAAAGCTATTCCAGATGATTCTCCTATTGATATAATGCAGATTCTGGATTTTATAGATGATAACCAGATTGATCCGAATTCTATTCGACAGTCTGTTGAAAGATTATCTTGGAAGGTTCAGATGAAACGTGTTTTAGATGAGTTATAAAGTGAAAGAAGACGTGCAAAATAGAGATTATAAATATAAAATAGTATATTGCACTCCGGCACTGTATATGGCGGGAGGTGTTGAACGCGTGTTGACATTAAAAGCCAACTATTTTGCAGATAAATTTGGTTATGATGTAACAATAATATTGACAGAAGGAAATGGCCGTCCTTTATTTTATCCTTTGTCTGAAAGGGTTAATGTTATCAATTTGGATTTGAACTTTGAAGAATTATGGCATTGTTCATTTCTGAAGAAAGTATTTCTTTATCTGAAAAAACAGCGTCAATTTAAGAAGAAACTAACAAACGAGCTGATGCGCTTGAAGCCTGATATTACAGTAAGTTTGTTAAGACGTGAGATTAATTTTATAACAGGAATTCAGGATGGAAGTAAGAAAATAGGAGAACTGCATATAAATCGTGCTAATTATCGTAATTTTGATGCTCGTGAATCCAATTTTGTTAAATCCATATTCTCCAAATTTTGGATGAGAAATCTGGTAGGAAAATTGAAACAACTTGACAGACTCGTGGTTCTTACAGAAAAAGATAAAGAAGCTTGGGTAGAACTTAACAATGTTGTTGCCATACCAGATCCTTTATCCTTTCAACCAACATCACGCAGTGAGTTAATAAACAAAAGAGTTATAGCTGTTGGACGTTATTCATACGAAAAGGGCTACGATATGTTGTTGTCTGCATGGAAAAAGGTCTCTCAGAAATGTCCTGATTGGAGATTAGATATATTTGGTGATGGAGACCGGTCATCTTTAGAACAACAGATTAATCGTTTGGGAATTGATAGAAATAGTTGTTATTTGCATGGTCGTACAGCTGATGTTGAAAAGGAATATGTAAATAGTTCTCTGTTTGTTTGTAGTTCACGTTTTGAAGGTTTCGGTATGGTTATAGTTGAGGCTATGGCGTGTGGATTGCCGGTTGTTTCTTTTGATTGCCCATGGGGACCTGGCTCTATTATATCTGACGGAGAAGATGGCTTATTGGCAGAAAATTCCAATGTTGATGCATTAGCTGATAGCCTGATTCGAGTGATTCATTCAGGTATTGATGTGCATGAATTATCAAGAAATGCGATAGAGAAATCAAATAAATATAAATTGGATACTATTGCGATGGAATGGAAATCGTTATTTGAATCATTGTAGATGGAAACAAAAAAATATGATGTAACCATAGGCATACCTATGTATAATGCTGCAGACTTTATTATGCGTACAATGGAGTCAGCATTGTCACAGACGTATTCTAATATAGAATTCTTAGTGGTAGATGATGGTAGTACAGATGACACTGTACAAAAACTAAATACTATTAAAGATAGCCATCCACGTGGTGGTGATGTTAGGCTTATAACTCTCCCAGACAATCATGGCCCTTCATATGCACGTAATCTCATTATCGAAAAGGCACAGGGGAGTTATTTGTATTTTATGGATTCTGATGATGTCATACGTAAGGATACGATTGCTTTAATGATGCGATATGTTATTAATGATCACGCAGATATTGTTTTCGGATCTCTTGAAAAAATTGGTTTGTCCGGTGAGAGAACCCTTGTTCAATACCCGAGGCTATATTTTAGAAAAGGTGACGAAATACCATGGTATTCGTATAGGAAATATGCCGGGATACAAGCTTCTGCATGTAATTTTCTAGCGAGATTATCTATCATTCGTGAGAATGGATTGAGGTTTTTTCCATCAAATTATTGGGAGGATTTTGCATTTGTGTTAGACTTAGTAACCTATTATGATCGTGCTGTTCTTTTACCTGATATAACCTATACTTATCTGTGTCGGATTAATTCTTTGTCAAATTTTCAGAATCGTACATCTATTAGCAAAGCAGAGATAAACAGAAATATTGCTGTGGTAGATTATATGAAATCAAATAGCTTGCGATTGAGGCGTAAGTCATATTATCCTCAGAGATGTTATGTGAATGTAATGACTGCCTTTTATTTAATATGTAGTATTCTTAAGCACCGAAAGAATATTGAACCGAAGGTGACATTTGCAGAAATGAAAATTGTTTTGTCGCATCCTGCATCTTTGGGCGAGATCCTTTTATTTAAACAGTGTAGGAATAAGAACCTTATGCTTTATTTAATAGGAAAGATGCCTCCTCTATTATGCGTATCTACTATTTGGATAATAGGAAAAGTTAAAAAATTGATATAAAATTTGGAGATGTCCTTCAAATGTTGTAACTTCGCAGACAGAATAAATTTGTATGATATGTCAAACTGGTACGATAAATATCTAACTATATACGGAAAACCTTTTAGTGAAGTTCCTCAAGATATTATTGTGGGTACACGTGAACGTCTTGCTAATCTCCAAAGTGATAATCCTGTAGCTTCAATTGTTGTTATCGCATATAATGAAGAGACTCATCTTCAGGCATGTTTGTGGGCTATTAGTGAGATAAAATGTAAATATCCAGTAGAAATCATAGGTGTGGATAATGATTCTAAAGATAGAACTGCTGAGATATTTGAAAAATCAGGTATCCAATATTATACAGAATATCAGCACTCCTGTGGTTATGCCCGTCGTTGCGGATTGCAACATTCTAGAGGAAAGTACTATTTCGATGTTGATAGCGATACTATTTATCCTCCAATGTATTATGAACTTATGCTTGAACAGTTGATGAAGTCAGGTGTTGTTGCTGTATCTGCTACTTGGAGCTATTTTCCAGATACAAATCATAGTAAACTTGGGTTGAAACTGTTTGAGATGTGTCGTGATTTGTTTTTGTGGATTCAACATTTTAAACGGCCTGAATTAAGTGTGCGTGGGTTGGTTTTTGCTTATAATGCCGACTTTGGACGTAAAGAGGAATATCGTGTTGATATAATTCGTGGGGAAGATGGGTCTATGGCTTTGTCATTAAAGAAATATGGAAAGATAAAGTTTGTAAGCGATTCACGTTGTAGAGCGATAACAGGATATGGTACGATAGGAAACAATTCTCTCTGGCAAAGCTTTATTCAGCACGTTAAGATTCAAGGTAAGGGGCTCACTCGTATTTTCTATACAAAAGAGCATTATGTGGATGAAAAAGACAATTTGATTTAATTTTTGATAATGAAAGGTGATAATTGCTATGTAACAATAGGAATTCCTGTATATAATGCAGAAATATACATAGAACGATGTCTTAATTCTGTTTTAAAGCAGACATTTCGTGATTATGAAGTGCTGCTTGTTGATGATTGTGGAACAGATAATTCTATTCAAAAAGCTATAGAATTGGCACAAAAACATGAGAACGGCTCAAAAGTTCGTGTTGTTCATCATGATAGGAATAAAGGAGTCGCAGAAGCTAGAAATACAATTTTGGATGAAGCCTCGGGTAAATATATTTACTTTATGGACTCAGATGATCGTATCTCAAATGATGCAATATCACTCCTATTTGATAAGGCTGAAAGTACAAATGCTGAAACCGTTTGGGGGTCATATGTAAACGTAGAATTTGATACTGAAAAAGAATTCCCATCTGTTAATGGGCTGGGCCGTTATCCTGATATCGAATTGTTTGGTGCTGATTGTTTAGCTTCTTATGGATGTCAGGATATAAAGGAACACTTGCAACAGTCTATATGGAATATTCTGTATCGCACAGATTTTATTAGGAATAATCATCTGCGTTTCAAACAGCATGGCTCATTTGATGATGGAATTTTCCAGGCAGAAATGCAGCCGCTTGTAAACAGGGCCGTTTTAATGTCGAATGTTACATACTACTATTATCATCGTCCAAATTCTTTAACCCATGTAGTTGATCGAAGAGGGTTTAGTATTAAAGAGGCTACCAATGCCATTGAAGCTATAGATTGTCATCGTGCAATTTGCCGCTCGATATCATCAAAACCATATTTTGATTGTCGTGTCACAAAAGTCTTGAAAGAGGCATATTATGTTTCTATAGGAATTCTAAAACATAGGGATGAGATGGATGGATGTGTGAGTGATTGTCAAATCAAAAGTATAATGGATTCTCCAGCTTCTTTTAAACAAATTATTAAGTTTCGGAGATACCGTTCAATCAATATTTTGGTCTATTTCTTTCATTTGTTTCCATCATCACTTTATGTAAAAATGCTGAAAATGTTTGCAAAATATAAGATGTGATTTAGCGTAATTTAATATATCATGAATATAATATATATAACTGATACATTAGCACTATGGGGAGGAATTGAAAAAGTCCTTTCTTGTAAGGCAAAAGAGCTGACTGAGCGATTCGGTTATAACGTTAGAATTCTGACAACTAATCAAGGCTCTCATCCATTGCCTTTTGAATTTTCTGATAATGTCAGTTATGTTGATCTGGGTATTAATCTACATCATCAGTATAGATATAAGTCTTTTGCGAGACTTCTGTTTATGTATAAAACTAGGAAATTATTCATTTCCCGTTTACAAGAGCAGATAAATGAGTTCCATGCTGATGTTGTTGTGCTCGTTATGCTGAATTACGCTGATGTTATTTGTGAAGTCATGAATAATATACCTTGGATTTTTGAGTCACATTCCAGTTATCATTCTGAGAAATTTGAAAGGAAAGGTATATTCTATCGTTTTAATTGTTTTGTAAACAAAAGGTGTTTGCGTCGTGCAAGTGGGGTTGTTGCATTAACAAAGAAGGATGCTCAGAATTGGCAGATAGTTAATTCGTTTACACCGGTTATCCCAAATGTGGTTCATCTGAATGATACTGGGAATTATAGTGATTGTTCTTCACACCATGTGATCTTTGTTGGGCGTTTTTTCTATCAGAAAGGTATTGATTCTTTGATTGACGTTTGGAAACTTGTACATCAAAAACATCCTGATTGGATTCTTGATATTTATGGAGAAGGTGAGTTGAAGGATTATTATGTGAAGATAATAGAAAAATTAAATATAAATATTGTAATTCATCGTCCTGAATCAACTATTCTTCAGAGATATTGTGAGAGTTCAATGCTGTTATTAACTTCTGTTTATGAACCATTTGGATTGGTTATGCCAGAGGCGATGAGTTGTGGATTGCCTGTTGTGGCTTTTGATTGTCCTTATGGGCCTGCTGATATTATTACTGATGGTGTTGATGGTTTTTTGGTTAAGAATCGTGATATAAATGAGTTCGCTAATCGTGTATGTCAGTTGATAGAAGACAAGGAACTGCGTATTCGAATGGGGCGAGCTGCTATTAAGTCTGCTCAGCGCTATCGTGCAGATGTCATCATGCCGAAATGGAAGGAGCTTTTCGAGCGTCTTTGCCAAAAAGAATAGGCCATTTACTTCTGTAGATTATAATGGGTAAAAGCATAATTTCAATAATTAGTGCTATTATGAGGCATTCGCTCCAGTCGTAGATGATGTTGGGGCGATGTATGATTTTCTCTATCCCAAAATCGATTACACCAATCATAATCCTGTGTAGGCCGAAGATGAGAAGGGTGCCGATGGATATGAGGGTAATCAGTTTATTCTTGATGTTGTTGAGTGAACGGCTTAAGTATATAAAAGCGTATACGGATACGAGATTAACTACATAATATAGGGTGATGTGGAGTATGAAACGCTCCTCATTGATATGCCAATAGAATAGGATGAGGCTTAGCAGTAGGGTGGTGGAGCCGATTGCTATATCCTTTTTGAGATTAAGCGATTTGAGATAGTTCCATTGCTGGAATAAGTTGCCTAAGAAGAAGAAACAGAGGCAACGGATAAATCCATGGTAGGTTATGTATGGGGCGTAGTGATAATATTTGTTAGCTCCATATAGTATCATGGTGATTATTGAGAGTATAAGCATTACTGATTTTCCATGCTTGTATTTGTTGAGCAAATCAGTTAGAATATGCATCAAGAATAGGGCTATCAAGAACCATGTAACTCCGTTTAATTCGCATGAGATATTGCTGTTGAGTTGGCCCAAGAGTGTGCCTGTTATTGGTTTGATGGCGTCTGTTATTGTTATTCCACCATGTTCTATGTAGAATTTTGCCAACCAATAGGGATAGTAAATGGCGTTATATATAATATAAGGTATAAGGAGCGAGTAACCGTATTTCTTTACAGACTCCTTGAAAGTAAGGTCTTTTTTCTTTAAATAGCCAGAAATAAAGAAAAATGTAGAAAGAATTACTGATGCTAAGTATTGCAAATAGAAGGTATCTTCCTGCTGAGGCAGGTGGCAGAATACTACCACTGTCATGCAGAAAGCTTTCGCCCAATCTATCCAATTAATTCGGTTCATGTTGCAAAATTACGAAAAAAAAACAATATTGTGGATTCTTTTTCGTAATTTTGCACAAGATATGGCTAAGCAAAGGATAGAATATATTGATGCAATGCGAGGATTTACAATGATTCTCGTTGTCTTTGCGCATATCTGTCATTTCTGTTTGGGTGATTCTCGGATGGGATATAATGCCGTGTTTATCCTATTCCGTCTACCATGTTTTTTTATGATTAGCGGTTGGCTGTTCGAGTCTGTTGCCCAGCGCCCGTTTTTAGAGGTTGCCAAGCACAAAACCATGGTTCAGCTTGTGCCAACCTTTATCTTCTTGCTACTATTGGCACCTCCGCCGTTTTTCTTTCATCAGTTAGGAACTTTGAAAGGTGGCTATTGGTTTACCTTTGCTTTGTTTGAGTACTTTATTCTCTATATGCTTATAGTCAGGATAAGTAAGAAATGGTCTTGGCTTTTTGCAGTAGCGATAACTCTTGCCGCTTTCTTGTATGCCAGATATTACGATAGTATACGTTCGGATTCTGAAGGATATCAGTTGTGGCTTATCAACCTTGGAGGTTTCCTGAGTGTCACAACTTGGCGCCTTTTTATTTTCTTTTATTTAGGTGCCTGGATAAAGAGAAACTTCGATGGTTTTCTTAGATGGTCTAGTAAGTCTGCGGTAATTGTATTTACTGCGATATCGTTCTTCCTGATAGCATCTACTTCGCATAAAGATAATCTGCTGTTTGAGATTTTTCGTTACTATGGTGGAGGAGTAACTGGAATGATAATGGTGTTTACCTTCTTCCGCCTTTCTGCATCATGGCTAAAACGTCTGCATATCTCAAAGCCATTGCAGTATGTCGGTACACGTACGTTAGATGTCTATCTGCTGCATTACTTTTTCCTGCCACGATTCCTTATGCCGTATGCCAGTCAGATAAAGGCATACGATAGTCAGTTCATTGAGTTTGTTGTGATACTTGCTATATCACTTGTCGTATTGATTATGAGCTTGGGGGTAAGTTATATCATTCGTCTTAACCCTTTCCTTGGGCATTATCTGTTTGGCGTAAAGACTACATCAGTTCATGCCAGCTGTAATGCCAAAGATGATGCCACCAGTTGTGGAAAGTAAATACATCTCCCATTATCTGACTTAGTAGGAACTGACCTTCTTCCTCAAGAGGTTCCAAAGGTAGAAGTTTTGGATCAAGGGCTAATACCTCTTTCAAAAGCCACATAATTCCACGGGTAAAGCGGGTTAATCCTAAATCCTTGACAACTCCTTCTAAGGTGTTTTGTGGATACTGGAAGATTCTGCTGTCACCCTGTGCATAGCGGATTACAAAGAACAGGTCCATAAGGTTACGCATCAGCAGTCGTTTGTTGATGAATAGGTCATAAAGGTGTGTCAACTGGATTAGTATTGTCGCCGAATGTGATGGCACTACAAGCTCGCCTGCCTTACGGAACATAAGGTCGTTGTTCTGCAGTACCCATTTGTCTAATCTGTTGTTACGTTGTCTTGACTTGCCTGCGTGTAGTTCTGGGAATATGCGTACGTTGATATCTGCCCATTGGTTCAAATCAATCTGATTCTTATATCCAAAGACATATACGTCGATACCTTTGGTATAACGAAGTGCCTGCAGTTCGCGATTATAGAATCTGGTAAGCCCTGGTCCAGTCATAACCGACGAAAGCAGGTGATGATTCTGTAATTCTTCTTGTAGTGTTATGAGTCTTCGAGTTACGCCACGATTCTGCTCCTTTATTTCTTCTGCCTCTGACATCCAGTCGAGCGACAGTTCCTGAGGAGCCACGAGTCCGTAATCAAATAGTTTTGTAACGCCATGATGGCATACTCCTATCACAGCCTGCTTCTTAGCCAGTTCATAAAACTTCTGCCATTCGTTAGGCTCTGGGAATCGGCTCACACAGTCCAACTGCCCAACTGAAACCTGCATCAACTCGAAGAATAGCTTCCTCATATCTATTTACAGTTTAAACTCTTAACTAAAAACAACGAAATGCCTAACGATAATACCGATGATGCAATACATCCAATTATTGTATAAAGCATCACTGCAAAGGCATTGATGGGGGTGAAACCGCCTATTAGCATACCGCAGAACAACAGGGGAAGTGTTGCAAGTGCTAATGCTGACAGGTTTGCGATAGTTGGCGATAATACCGCCAGAAGACTGGTTCTGATAAACGGCATGAGGGCTTTCCATTGTGTAGCACCATTGCCAAGCAGGAAATCGTATTGAGCACGATTACGCTGAAACATAGTCGCAAAACTGCTTAGTCCACGGACCATCATTGCTGCAGAATGTCCTAGCAGTACTGCCATCACGGGGATAAACCATCTTGCGTTTATTGATTCAATTGGCAGTACAGCTACCAATAACCAAAGTCCTACCACAATTGTACCTCCAAATAATCCTGCGCTTGCGGGTAGCAGATAATCTTTAATTGGAATATGACATCTGCTTACTACGATAACTCCTCCCCAGATAGTCATTGCTACAAACCAGATTATATTTATCCAGGTATTGTCAATCTTATATACTCCCCATACAATAAGAGAGAAAATCAACAGTTGCACAATGCCTCGAGCCAACGCTGTTGCAAATGGTCGGATACTTGGGCGGTCCAACAGGTATAGTGCCCCAAAAGGCAAAATCAGCAATAATAGTGCTAAGATTGTATGAAGAATCAATGATGTTGTCATAACTTGAATTTGTTTAATTCAATAACTTGATTGGCGTGTGCCACTATCTGTGGATTTCTGCTTGCTATCAATACGCATTTGCCTTGTGCTGCTTGTTGCTGTAACAGTTGCAATAACGGTATCGCTAATTCTGGCGATAGATGTAATGCAGGTTCATCAGCAATCAGAATAGGCTTGTCTGCAGCCTCTTCAATAATTTTACTTGCCAAACGGAATACATCGTCTGGTGACAGAGGCTTTGTCTCTGGCATTTCTTCAGCCGATGGGAGTAGTGTGTTACATACTCTGTATTCGTCAGACTCAACCAGCTTTTCTTCTACTGGGTATAGCTGATAGCGCAGCATGTCAATGTTCTGCGGCAGATAGCACATGAATCGCCTGAAGGCTGGGGCAGAGTTAACTGTCAGCAACTCGCCGTCAACACTCACAAATCCGTCTGCTACAGGTAGAAATCCCATCAGTGTACGGAGAAAAGATGTCTTGCCCGAGCCCTCTGGACCTGTGATGCAAGTTATCTCCCCGTCGGGTGCAATCAAGGATAGATTCTGTATCAGAATCTTCCCCGAAACAGATATTGTAGCGTCTTTAACCTCTAACATGGCAATTTGTTTGTGCAAAAATACAAAAAAATATCGTCACACAATCAGTAATTACCTAATTTTTTGTAACTTTGCGCCAAAATTATGAGCATAGAAACAAAAAACGAAACTAAAAAGTGGCGACTGCCCGCTGAATGGGAGCCACAATCTATGGTACAACTGACTTGGCCTCACGCCAAGACGGATTGGGCTCCGATGCTCGAGGAAATCACCAAGACATACGATGAAATGGCTCGCGAGATATCCAAACGTGAAGAATTACTCATTGTGGGGGAACCCAACAATGATACTTGGGCTCGCGATCATGGTTTTATCACTTTGGTTGATGATAAGGGCGGTGCTAAATTGCTTGATTATTGCTTTAACGGTTGGGGCGAGAAGTTCGAGGCAAAACTTGATAACGCTATCAACCGTCGAATATATGACGAGGGTAAGCTGAATGGCGAGTATGTCGATTGTCTCGACTTTGTGCTCGAAGGTGGCTCTATTGAGAGCGACGGTAAGGGCACTATCTTCACAACATCATGTTGCCTTTTGGCTCCTCATAGAAATCAGCCAATGACAAAGGATGAGATTGAAGCGCGACTGAAGAAAGATCTCTGTGCTGAGCGTGTTCTTTGGATTGACTATGGCAATCTTGTTGGCGATGATACCGATGGCCATATCGATACATTAGTGCGTATAGCTCCAAATGATACCTTATTATATATAGGGTGTGATGATGAGACTGATGAGCAGTATGAGGAGCTGAAAAAGATGGAAGAGCAGTTGAAGACTTTCCGTACAATGGAGGGTAAACCATATAAACTGTTGAAGCTGCCTACACCTCGTCCTATTTTTGATGAGGACAACGAACGCCTCCCTGCTACGTACGCAAACTTCCTTATTATGAACGGTGCCGTTCTGGTGCCTACATATAACCAACATGATCTTGATGCCGAGGCAATGAGACTGATAGGTGAGGTGTTTCCTGATAGAGAGATTGTTGGAATAGATTGTAGAAGTGTAATTAAGCAGCATGGATCTCTTCATTGCTGCACAATGCAATATCCCAGATTATGAGAGAACTTAGAATTGGATTCCTGCAGCAGCATAATACAGCTGACACAAAGGACAATATCCTGAGATTGGGTGAGGGCATCACCGATTTGGCAAAACGTGGTGCAAAACTCATTGTTCTTCAGGAGTTGCACAATACCCTTTACTTCTGTCAGACAGAAGATGTTGATTTGTTCGACCTGGCCGAGCCAATACCTGGTCCGTCAACTAAATTTTACTGTGAGTTGGCAAAGAAGTTGGGCGTGGTTATCGTTGCTTCTCTTTTCGAGAAGCGTGCTCCTGGGCTGTATCACAACACTGCTGTGGTAATCGAAAGTAATGGCGAGATAGTTGGTAAGTATCGTAAGATGCACATCCCTGATGATCCAGCATATTACGAGAAGTTCTACTTTACTCCTGGTGATATGGGATTCCATCCTATCCAGACCTCAGTAGGAAAACTGGGCGTGCTTGTTTGCTGGGATCAGTGGTATCCAGAGGCTGCACGACTGATGGCTATGCAGGGAGCTGAGATGCTTATCTATCCTACAGCTATTGGCTATGCTGATAATGATACTCCTGAGGAACAGCAACGCCAGCGTATGGCATGGCAGACTGTTATGCGTGGTCATGCCGTAGCAAACGGACTGCCTGTGATTGCTGTGAATAGGGTAGGCTTTGAGCCTGATCCTTCAGGTCAGACTGCTGGCATTCAGTTCTGGGGAACATCATTCGTTGCAGGTCCTCAGGGCGAGATTATCTACGAAGCTTCAACAGATGATGAGGAGAGCATCGTAGTTGAGATGGATATGGACCGCTCTGAACAGGTTCGTCGTTGGTGGCCGTTCCTTCGTGATCGCCGCATCGATGCCTATGGCGACATCACCAAACGTTTCATTGATTAAAAGGTAAAAAGGTAAGAAAGTAAAAAGGTAAAAAAGAAAATATACTCATGTCAAATCAGCTAAGATTCCAAGTTGTAGAGGAGGCCTTTAAGAAAAAGGCAGTAGAGGTAAAAGCTCCATCAGAGCGTCCCTCAGAGTATTTCGGTAAATACGTGTTCACTCGCGAGAAGATGTACAAGTATCTGCCTGTTTCAGTGTATAATAAACTCATTGACGTTATAGATAATGGTGCCCGTCTGGACCGTTCTATTGCTGATGCTGTTGCTGAAGGTATGAAGAAATGGGCTCAGGAGATGGGGGTTACTCACTATACTCACTGGTTCCAGCCACTTACCGAAGGTACTGCCGAGAAGCATGATGCCTTTGTTGAACACGATGGTAAGGGTGGTATGGTAGAGAACTTCAGCGGTAAGCTGTTGGTACAGCAGGAGCCAGATGCTTCTTCGTTCCCCAATGGTGGTATCCGTAATACTTTCGAGGCTCGTGGTTACTCTGCATGGGATCCTACATCACCTGTATTTATCATCGATGATACACTTTGTATCCCTACAATCTTCATCGCATATACTGGTGAGGCACTTGACTATAAGGCTCCTCTGCTTCGTTCACTTCATGCTGTTGATAAGGCTGCAACTGATGTTTGTAAGTTCTTCTATGATGATGTGAAGAAGGTACAGGTGAACCTCGGTTGGGAGCAGGAGTACTTCCTTGTTGACGAGGGTTTGTATTCTGCCCGTCCTGACCTGGTAATGACTGGCCGCACCCTGATGGGACATGAGAGTGCCAAGAACCAGCAGATGGACGACCACTATTTTGGTACTATCCCCGATCGTGTTCAGGCTTTTATGAAGGACCTCGAGATTCAGGCTCTTGAGCTTGCAATCCCTTGTAAGACACGTCATAATGAGGTGGCACCTAACCAGTTTGAATTGGCTCCTATCTTCGAGGAGTGTAACTTAGCTGTCGACCATAATATGCTGCTCATGTCGCTGATGAAGCGTGTGGCCCGCAATCATGGTTTCCGCGTATTGCTCCATGAGAAACCTTTCGATGGTATCAATGGTAGTGGTAAGCATAACAACTGGAGTCTGACTGCTGATAACGGAACTCTGCTCCACGCTCCAGGTAAGAGCCCTGAAGAGAACCTCAGATTCGTTACATTTATCGTTGAGACGCTGATGGGTGTTTATAAGCACAACGGATTGCTTAAGGCTTCTATCATGAGCGCTACAAACGCTCATCGTCTGGGTGGTAACGAGGCTCCTCCTTCTATCATTAGCTCATTCCTTGGTAAGCAGCTCACAGAATTGCTTGATCATATCGAGCTCTCTGATAAGGATGACCTGTTTACTATCAAGGGCAAGCAGGGTATGGAGATTGATATTCCACAGATTCCTGATTTGATTATCGATAATACCGATCGTAACCGTACTTCTCCATTTGCGTTTACAGGAAACCGATTCGAGTTCCGTGCTCCTGGTTCATCTGCCAACTGTGCATCTGCAATGATTGCACTTAACTCAGCTGTGGCTGAGGCCCTGCAGAACTTCAAACAGCGTGTTGACAAGCGCATAAAGAAGGGTGAGAGCAAACTCTCTGCTATTGTTGATGTTCTTCGTGAGGATATCAAAACCTGTAAGCCTATCCGTTTCGATGGTAATGGCTATAGCGACGAGTGGGTTGTTGAGGCTGCAAAGCGCGGATTGGATGTAGAGAAGTCATGTCCAAAGATCTTTGAACACTATCTCGATGCTTCAAGCGTAAAGATGTTCGAGTCAACAAAGGTTATGAACCGTAAGGAACTCGAGGCTCGTAATGAGGTTAAGTGGGAGACATACGTAAAGACTGTTCAGATTGAGGCCCGTGTTATGGGCGACATGTCAATGAATCATATCATCCCTGTCAGCACTCACTATCAGAGTCAGCTCATTAAAAATGTTCAGGGTATGAAGGAAGTGTTCTCAAAGGATGAGGCTGTAAAACTCTCTGCCCGTAACATGAAACTTATCAGAGAGATTGCTGAGCGCACTCAACGTATCGAACAGTTGGTAGAGGAACTTACTGAGGCTCGTCGTATTGCTAATCGCATCTACAATATCCACGAGCGTGCTATGAGCTATCACGATACAGTATGTCCCAAGATGGATGCCATCCGCTATGAGATCGACCATCTGGAGATGATTGTTGAAGATGGCTTGTGGTCTTTGCCAAAGTATCGTGAGTTACTGTTTATTAGATAAATAGGTCGCACAAAAATGAAGAAACTCTTAACTATATGGATGCTCTTGGTAGCAGTCATTGCTGCCAAGGCTCAGATGATGGACCCAGTCCACTTCACCACTCAGTTGAAAGATCTGAAGAATGGTGAGGCTGAACTGATATTCAAGGCAACTATCGATGCCGGATGGCATGTATATTCTACAGGCTTGGGCAATGATGGTCCAATATCAGCATCATTTAATAAGGTGAAGATGGATGGTGCCGAGACTGTAGGAAAACTGCAGGCCAGAGGCAAGGAGATAAAGCAGTTTGATAAACTCTTCGATATGGAGGTACGCTATTTTGAACAGGCAGTAACCTTTGTGCAGAAGATTAAGTTTACCAAACCAAAGTATGATATAGATTGCTATATTGAGTATGGTGCATGCAATGATCAGGCTTGCCTTCCTCCATCTGAGGTGCAACTGAAAGCAAGTGGAAATGCAAGTGTTCCAGCTTCTGAAGATTCTAAGGTTGAAAATCAGCCAGAGAAGGAGGTTGATGAAGTTGTTCCTGCAAATACAGTTGATTCTGTTGTAGCTCCTAAAGACACCATCGCTGCAGCTGATTTATGGACTCCTGTCGTTTCTGAACTACAGGCATTTAATGGCGATACTGCTCCAACAGAGAGTATGGCATTGTGGCTGATATTCATAGAGGGACTGCTTGGTGGATTCATCGCCCTGTTCACTCCATGTGTATGGCCTATCATCCCAATGACTGTATCTTTCTTCTTGAAGAGAAACAAGGATCGCTCTAAGGCTATCCGTGAGGCAACAACCTATGGACTGAGCATCGTAGTGATATATGTGTTGCTTGGCTTGGCTGTAACGTTGCTCTTTGGAGCCAGCGCTCTTAATGCCTTGGCCACTAATGCAGTGTTTAATATCTTCTTCTGTCTGTTGCTGGTGGTATTCGCTGCTTCGTTCCTTGGAGCATTTGAGATTACCCTGCCATCATCATGGTCAACAAAGATAGATGAGAAATCAGAGAGTACCACAGGATTGCTTAGCATCTTCCTTATGGCATTCACCTTGGCTTTGGTGTCGTTCTCTTGTACTGGTCCTATCATTGGATTCCTGCTTGTTGCAGTGTCAACCCAGGGCAGTATTGTGGCGCCGACCATTGGTATGCTGGGCTTTGCCATAGCATTGGCTATACCATTCACACTATTCGCCATGTTCCCATCATTGCTTAAGTCTGCACCTAAGTCAGGTGGTTGGATGAATGTTATAAAGGTAACACTTGGCTTTATCGAACTGGCCTTTGCTCTTAAGTTCCTTAGTGTGGCCGATTTGGCTTACGGTTGGCATATCCTTGATCGTGAGGTATTCCTCTCATTGTGGATTATCATCTTCGGATTGTTAGGTGCCTACCTCCTTGGATGGATTAAGTTCCCGCACGATGATGATGACCGTCGTACCAACGTACCACGATTCTTCCTCGCAATGGCATCATTGGCCTTTACGGTTTATATGATTCCTGGTCTGTGGGGTGCTCCACTTAAGGCTATCTCTGCCTTTGCACCACCAATGAATACTCAGGACTTTAACTTGCAGAAGACTGTAACTGAAGCTAAATATAAGGATTTTGAGCAGGGAATGGCTGCTGCTAAGGCTGAGCATAAGCCTGTAATCATCGACTTTACAGGCTTTGGTTGTGTAAACTGTCGTAAGATGGAGGCTGCCGTATGGAGCGATCCTCAGGTGGCTGATATTCTGAACAATAAGTATATCCTTATCTCACTTTATGTTGATGATAAGACTCCGCTTGATACACCTATTGAAGTGGTAGAGAATGGCAAACAGCGTACTTTGCGTACTGTTGGTGATAAGTGGAGCTATCTGCAGCGTGTGAAGTTTGGTGCTAATGCCCAACCGTTCTACGTGCTGTTAAACGAAGAAGGCCACCCGCTAGCGGGCAGCCGTTCTTATGATGAGGATATTCAAGGTTATATTGATTTCTTGAATAAAGGCTTAGCGAAATAATTAATCCCCTCCAAAGCGGAGGGGATTTTTATTATTTGTTCTTCAGAGCAGCGATGCTTTCTTTCAGCGCTGCGATTTTCTCTTCTGAATCACTCTGCTTCTTACGCTCGAGTGCTACAACTGCCTCAGGAGCATTAGCTACAAAGCGTTCGTTGCTGAGCTTCTTCTTTACACCAGCGAGGAATCCTTCGAGGTGCTGCAGCTGAGCTTCCATCTTGGCAATCTCTGCCTCTACATCAATCATGTCACCAACAGGTACTGCATACTCATCTGTTCCAACCATAAAGGCTGATGCTGTTGCGTCCTTCTCGGCTACTACGTTGATACTCTTCAGGTTGGCCATCTTGATGGTAACTGCATCAAACTCAGCATAGTCGTTCTTTCCAACAACCTGCAGGTCGAGCTGCTCCTTTGGAGCAATGTTCTTCTGGTTACGAACCATACGAACACCTGATACAATCTGCTTAACATTCTCAATCTGTGCAGTCAGCTCGTCGTCAGCCTTAGTAGGAGCAGGGAGCTCTAAACTTACGCGCATGATGCTCTCGCCATCCTTACGATCATAGAGGTGCTGCCACAGCTCCTCAGTGATGAATGGCATGAATGGGTGCAGCATCTTAAGCAGAATCTCGAAGAACTCAAGAGTCTTGTCGTATGTCTGCTTGTCGATAGGCTGAGGCTCACCATTGATATATGCGGGCTTAACCATCTCCAGATACCAGCTTGAGAACTCATCCCAGAACAGCTTATAAACTGCCATCAGAGCCTCGCTGATACGATACTTCTTGAAGAGGTCGTTAACTTCGGCGTTGGTCTGGCGAAGCTTAGCCTCGAACCATGCGGTAGCTGTCTTACCAGCCTCTGGCTGCTCAATATCTGCAACCTTCCAACCCTTAACCAGACGGAAGGCATTCCAAATCTTGTTGTTAAAGTTACGTCCCTGCTCGCAGAGTGCCTCGTCAAAGAGGATATCGTTACCTGCAGGAGCGCTGAGCATCATACCCATACGAACACCATCGGCACCGTACTTCTCAATCAGCTCGATTGGGTCAGGGCTGTTACCAAGCGACTTAGACATCTTACGTCCCAGCTTGTCACGAACAATACCTGTGAAGTAAACGTTCTTGAATGGGAACTTGCCAATGTACTCCTCACCAGCCATGATCATGCGGGCAACCCAGAAGAAGATGATATCCGGACCAGTTACCAGGTCAGAGGTGGGGTAGTAGTATTTAATCTCTTCGTTACCAGGATTGTTGATACCATCGAACAGAGAGATTGGCCACAACCATGATGAGAACCATGTGTCGAGTGCGTCCTCGTCCTGGCGCAGATCAGATGCCTGCAGATTGGCGTTGCCGCTCTTCTCGCGAGCCAGCTCAAGAGCCTTCTCTGCATTCTCTGCTACTACATAGTCGTCATTCTCGTTGTAGTAGTAAGCAGGGATGCGATGACCCCACCAAAGTTGACGTGAGATACACCAGTCCTGGATGTTCTCCAACCAGTTCTTGTAGGTGTTCTTATATTTTGCAGGATAGAACTTCAGCTCATCGTTCATTACAGGAGGCAGGGCGATGTCAGCAAAGTGCTGCATCTTGAGGAACCACTGCAGTGAGAGACGTGGCTCGATAGCTGTATCAGGGTTACGCTCAGAGTAACCTACCTTATTAATATAGTCCTCAATCTTCTCCATCAATCCAGCTGCCTGCAGGTCCTTGCTGATCTGCTTACGACAGTCCATACGATCAATGCCAACATAGAGTGGGCTCTGCTCGCTGATGGTTCCGTCTGGATTGAAGATGTCGATAGTCTCGAGGTTGTGAGTCTTACCAAGCATGTAGTCGTTGGTGTCGTGTGCAGGTGTTACCTTCAAACAACCGGTACCAAACTCTATGTCTACATAACGGTCCTCAATTACAGGAATTACGCGGTTTACAAGAGGAACAATAACCTTGCGCCCCTTAAGCCACTGGTTCTTTGGGTCCTTTGGGTTGATACACATAGCGGTATCACCCATGATGGTCTCAGGACGGGTAGTTGCAACAACTGCATAGTAGCCCTTCTCATCCTTGTGGATGATATTGCCCTCGGCCTTCAGCGCCTCCTCGTTGTCGAGCGCTGAAAGTCCGTCAACATAATATTTCAGATGGAAAAGATGGCTCTGCTCCTCTTTATAGATAACCTCCTCAGTAGAAAGAGCGGTAAGAGCCTTTGGATCCCAGTTTACCATACGGAGACCGCGGTAGATAAGTCCCTTGTTATAGAGGTCAACGAAAACCTTGATAACGCTTTCGCTGCGCTTCTCGTCCATTGTGAATGCTGTACGATCCCAGTCACAGCTGGCACCCAAACGGCGCAACTGCTTGAGGATGATGCCACCGTGCTCGTTGGTCCAATCCCAAGCGTGCTCAAGGAACTGTTCGCGAGTAAGGTCGTGTTTCTTGATACCCTGTCCAGCCAACTTCTTTACAACCTTTGCCTCTGTAGCGATAGAAGCATGGTCGGTTCCAGGAACCCAGCATGCATTCTTACCCTCCATACGGGCACGACGTACCAAGATATCCTGGATAGTGTTGTTTAACATGTGGCCCATGTGGAGCACACCTGTTACATTGGGGGGCGGAATTACGATTGTGTAAGGTTCGCGTCCATCGGGTTTGCTGGCAAAGAGCTTGTTGTCGAGCCAGTACTGATACCATTTCGATTCGACCTCTTTTGGGTCGTATTTACTTGCTAATTCCATATATAATATTATAATATTTTCAAAAATCGCTGCAAAATTATAAAAAATCCGTGTAATCCGTGTAATCCGTGCCAAAAAAATTGTATCTTTGCCGCATTATTTTGAGATTATGCATACTAAAGAAGAAAAAATGCAGGCTTTCGGACGGTTTCTTGACGTTTTAGATGCGTTAAGAGCAAATTGTCCATGGGACAAAAAGCAAACCAACGAGAGTCTTCGACCCAATACCATCGAAGAGACTTACG
>Ga0265299_10000637_pt1 | contig 42934 bp, 47 predicted proteins | sample AusTroGonzalo_MG_4_FD_193485 | JGI IMG/M metagenome (GOLD analysis project Ga0265299, IMG submission 193485) | Bovine rumen microbial communities from tropical cattle in Woodstock, Queensland, Australia - Gonzalo_02 | ecosystem: Host-associated > Mammals > Digestive system > Stomach > Rumen ...
CTATGACGGCTGGATCAACGTCACGTTCTTCGTAGATCAGTACGTTGCCCCGAAGCCCAAGACGGCCGCCCAGAATGCCCAAACGGCCGGCGACCTGGCGAAAGCCGCCAAGAGCCTCTTCAAGAAGCTGTTCTAAGGCACAATCACGTCACAAAGTAACCGCCTGGCTATCAGGCAGTTCGTCGTCAAGAGGTGCACCTGGCGGTGCACCTCTCAAACGTTAATTCGCTGCGTATCAGCGCAATAGCTTACGAGAGGTGCACCACCACCACGCTGGCCCAGACTTCGCACCCTTCGCCCCGGCCCACAAAGCCGAGGCGTTCGGTTGTGGTGGCCTTGACGGAGACGGCATCGACCGGGATGCCCATCACCCCGGCGAGGGTTTCCCGCATGGCGGCGATGTGCGGGGCGAGCTTCGGCCGCTGGAGGGCGATGGTGATGTCGGCATTCCCGACCTTCCAGCCTTTTTCGCCGATCAGCGCCACGACTTTCCCCAGGAGGATCTTGCTGTCAATGCCTTTCCACTCATCCGAGGTGTCGGGAAACAGGTGGCCGATGTCCCCGAGGGCGAGGGCCCCGAGGAGGGCGTCGCAGAGGGCGTGGATGGCCACGTCGCCGTCCGAATGGGCCACGAAGCCGGTTTCCGAAGGGATGCGCACCCCGCCGAGCCACATGGGCAGCCCGTCCGCAAGGGCGTGCACGTCGTATCCGTTTCCAATTCTGATTTCCATATCCACAAAGGTAACGAAAAAAATGCTACATTTGTAGATTGAGTAAGATATCACGGCTATGGCATTATTCAATTTCGGTTTCTTCGGAAACCCCGAGCACCGGGTGTTCAACTACAAGCCCCGCTACTACGATCCCGAGGAAGAGGAGCGCAAGCGCCTGTTCGGTGACGTGGACGGTACCAATGCGAAGGCGAAGGAAGAAGGGAAATACGTCCCGGGCAGCAGCATCCGCGGCGCCTGGCGCGACGGGAATTACAAGCGCACCCGGGGGACCCGCAGCAGCGCCATGGTCGTGATCGGCATCATTTCGATGATCCTGATCTTCCTCGTGATCTTTTACATTGCGAAACTGTACGCCTTGATTGAATTCTAGATGGAACTGAAGATACTCCCCAGGAACATCGCGGACATGATCGCCGCGGGAGAGGTCGTCCAGCGGCCGGCTTCCGTGGTGAAGGAACTGATGGAGAATGCCGTCGATGCCGGTGCAGATGAGGTGACGGTCACCGTGACCGACGCCGGCCGCACCCTGATCCAGGTCATCGACAACGGTTGCGGCATGTCCCCGGACGAGGCCGTGCTGTGCTTCGAGCGCCACGCCACCTCCAAGATTGCCACCGCCGAGGACCTGCAGGAGATCACCACCTTCGGATTCCGCGGGGAGGCCCTCGCGTCCATCGCCGCCGTCGCCGACGTGGTCCTCCGGACCCGCCGGGAGGAGGACGAAGTGGGCGTGGAGGTCGAGATCTCCGGCTCCGAGCACCTGTCCACCCGGATGGTCGCGGCCCCGAAGGGCGCGAACTTCGCCGTCCGGAACCTGTTCTACAACATCCCCGCCCGCCGCAAGTTCCTCAAGTCCGACACCGTGGAGCTCCGCCACATCGTGGAAGAGTTCCAGCGCGTGGCTCTCACCCGTCCGGACATCGCCTTCACCCTCATCCACAACGGCCGTGACATCCACGTCCTCAAGAAGGCCAAATCCCTTAAGTTCAGGGTGATGGACCTGCTGGGCCCGGGCGTCGTCGGGGAGGTGATGGACATCGAGGCGGTGACCACCCTGGTTCGGATCCACGGTTTCGTGGGCCGTCCCGAGGCGGCGAAGAAGACCCTCGGCAACCAGTTCCTGTTCGTGAACGGGCGCTATTTCCGCAGCCCCTATCTCCACAAGGCGGTGATGAAGGCCTACGAGTCCCTGATCCCCGAAGGTTCCACGCCCGCCTATTTCATCTTCCTGGAGGTGGATCCTTCCGCCATCGACGTGAACATCCACCCCACCAAGACCGAAATCAAGTTCGAGGAGGACACCGTCATCTTCCAGACCCTCTATGCCTGCGTCCGCGAGGCGACGGCCCGGGGCGGCGCCGGCGGGTCCATCGACTTTGACAATCCCGAGGCCCGGGAGATGCCGGTACTGGGCCCCCGCTTCGAGGAATACCGCCCGGCGAGCATTCCCTCCGCCGGGGTGGACCCGACCTACAATCCTTTCGTTACCGGTGACAAGTACCTGGACGACAAGGATTTTGCTCCGGTGGAAACCCCGATGCGGCCGTCTTATACCATCGACAAGAGCGATGACTACGGCAAACTCTTCGAGGACCGGACGATGCCCACGGCGCAGGTCCTGGTGGTCCAGGGGAAGTACATCTTCTCCCAGTCCGCTTCCGGCGTGATGATCGTGAACATCCGCCGCGCCCGGGAGCGCATCCTCTTCGACCGTTTCCTGAAGATCCTGGGCCAGGAGGCCCACGTGAGTCAGGCCGCCCTCTTCCCGGTGCAGGTCAATGTGGGCGTGCAGGGTCGTCTCCTGTTCGACGCGCACGCCGACCTGCTGAAGCGCCTCGGCTTCGACATCGAGGCCTTCGGCACCGATACCGTCGTCGTGAACGGCGTCCCGGAAGGGTACAGCACCGAGGCGGGGAAGGTCCATACGATGGTGGGCGACCTCATCCTCATCCTGAACGACGACCACGGCGCCCTGCCCGAGATGATGGAGCAGTCTCTGGCGCAGAAATTCGCCGTCCTGGGCGCTTCCGGCGGCGAAAAGGTGGCTTCCCCCGGGGAGGCCCAGCGCCTGCTGGACGCCCTCCTCTCTTCCTCCAATCCCGAATTCACCAGCGCCGGCCGGCGGATCATCAGCATCCTCCCGCTGGACGAAATTGACAAGCGTTTCTGATGGCCTTCCAGAGCAACTTCCTTGAAAGAATCCCGCCGGTTACCCGGAATATTTTGATTATCAACGTGGTGATGTTCGTCGCCACCCTCATCAACGAGAACTTCATGGTGAGGACCTTCGCCATGTTCTATCCGGCTTCGCCCCTGTTCCACTGGTGGCAGCCGCTCACGCACATGTTCATGCACGGGGGCTTCTGGCACATCCTGTTCAATATGTACACCCTCGTGATGTTCGGCATGGTGGTGGAGCGGGTCCTCGGGACGAAAAAGTTCCTCATCCTGTATTTCGTCACCGGCCTGGGGGCCGTGGCGCTGCATACGGGTGTGGAGTGGCTGCAGGTCCATTACCTTTCCTCCGGGGATCCGACGGTCGTGATCGACCTTTACCGCACCCCGATGGTGGGTGCTTCCGGAGCCATCTACGGCGTCCTTGTCGCCTTCGCGATGCTCTACCCCGAGGCGCGGATGACGCTCATCTTCCCGCCGGTCACCCTGGACGCGAAGTGGATGGTCACCATCTTCATCGGCATCGAACTCGTCACCGGCATCACGGGGACGCAGCTGGGCATTGCCCATTTCGCGCACCTGGGCGGCGCCCTGTTCGGCTTCCTGCTGATCCTGTATTGGCGTAAACGCGGCGAATTATGGCGCAGATAGACGGAAACCGGCACGGGTGGTTCTCCCGGCTGACCTTCGGAACGGTCTGCCTGGTGCTTGTGGTGTTGCTCGCCCTGGGCTACCTGTCCGTCTTCGTGAACCCGGCGAAGGCCTGGTTCTTCACCCTGTTCGGGCTCCTGTTCATCCCGGCAGGCATCCTGGCGGTCCTCTTTTTCATCTGGGCCCTGTTCCGCCGGTCCCGGATGACGGGCCTTCTCATCGTGATCCTGCTGCCCGCGGTGTTCCTGCTGGGGAAATATTACCAATTCAGGGCCCCGGAACCGGAGCGGGAACCCTCGCTCAAGGTCGTGTCCTACAACGTGGGCCTGTTTGCCCATGGGGACATCGGGGACCAGCGCCTGGTCCTGGCCGATTCCATCGCGTCCTTCCTGCGCAGTACGGAGGCCGACATCATCTGCCTCCAGGAGTTCCATCTCCCGAATGCGCTGAACCTGGATGCCTGGTTCCGCACCCGTTTCCCGGGCTATCACGCGGATTATTACGTGCTGACGGGGGAGAGCGGCCACGCGGGGAACGTCACCCTGTCGCGCCGACCCGTCCTGTACAAGGGCAAACTGGACTTCGACAAGTCCACGAACCTGGCCCTTTACACGGACATCCAGCTGGACTCGACGGTCCTCCGTTTCTACAACTGCCATTTCGAGAGCTACAACATCTCCTTCTCCGGCATCGTGAAGTCCATCGGCCACAAGACCGACGAGATGGTGGAGGACACCGGCCGCAAGATGCGCCGGTCCATCACCCAGCGGCCCCAGCAGGTGGAGGAGGTTATGCGTGACATCGAGGAGTGCCCGGTCCGCTCCGTGGTCCTGGGCGATTTCAACGACAATCCGCTCTCCTATACCCTGCACCGCCTGTCCCGCGGCCGTCTGGATACCTTCGTCCAGGTCGGTAAGGGCTTCGGCGCCACCTTCCGCTCGCTCTGGCCGTTGCTGCGGATCGACTATATCCTCTATCCCCGAGACCTGCAGGCCGTGAGTTACGAGGTCCCGAAAATCAAGTATTCCGACCATTATCCCGTCATTGCCACCTACTATGAAAAGAGATGAAGTCTTAGCCGAGGCCCTGAAGACCCTCCGTGCCGGCGGTACGATGCTGTATCCCACCGATACCGTCTGGGGGCTGGGCTGCGACGCCACGAACCCTGAGGCCGTCGCGCGCATTTTTGAAATCAAGCAGCGGAGCGAGGCCAAGTCCCTGGTCCTGCTGGCTTCCGACCTGGACATGGTGGCGAAGTACGTGCGGGAGATCCCCTCCATCGCGGTGGACCTCGTGGAGGTCAATGACAAGCCGATGACGATCATCTACCCGGAGGCCCAGGCCGGGGTCGAAGGGGAGCCCGGCGACCGCTGGCACCTCGCCTGGAACGTCGTTGCCGAGGACGGTTCCGTCGGAATCCGGATTCCGCTGTTCGATTTCTGCAAAGACCTGATTTTCAAGCTGGGAAGGCCCATTGTGTCCACCTCCGCCAACATTTCCGGCGAACCGACCCCCAAGCGGTTCAGCGAGATTCCGCAGGAGATCAAGGACGCCGTGGACTTCGTCGTTCCTCCGTCCATCGACACGAACTCCACCGGCAAGGCCTCCCAGATCATCAAGGTCGCCATGGACGGCCAGGTGGAAATTATCCGGATGTAATCCCCTGTCATTCCGATAACCCATTTGTCATTCCTATAACCCATTTGTCATTCCGAGCGAAGCGAAGGAATCTATGGAGCTGTTCTACGCATACGAAACTGACTCCCGCCTCTGCCGGCTGGACGCCGATGAATCCGGGCACTGCGTCCGGGTCCTGCGGCACCGCGTCGGGGACGAGATCCACGTGATCGACGGGCTCGGGACGATGTACCGGTGCCGCCTGGTCGATGACAACCCGAAGGGCGCGGAGGCCGAGGTGATCGAGGCCTTCCCCGGCTGGGGCGGACACCCCTACCGGCTCACCGTCGCCTGCTGTCCCACGAAGAACAATGACCGCTTCGAATGGTTCGTGGAAAAGGCCACCGAGGTGGGCGTGGACCGCATTGTCCCGACGATCGGCGACCGCTCCGAGCGCAAGGTCTATAAGACCGACCGCGCCCTCCGCATCGCCCTCTCCGCCACCAAGCAGTCCCTCAAGGCCCGCATTCCGGAGATCGCCGAACCCTTGAGCGTAAAGGATTTCATTTGTCATTCCGAGCCTGCGTCTTTTTGTCATTCCGAGCCTGCGGAGCAGGCGAAGGAATCTCTCAAGCTTATTGCCTATTGCTTCGAAGGCGACACGAAGCGCATCTCCATCCAGGAGGCCCTGCGTGCCTACGACGGCACGGACGTGACCGTCCTCATCGGCCCAGAAGGCGATTTCTCGCCGGAGGAGGCGCGCCTGGCCATTGACCACGGCTATATCCCCGTGCATCTCGGTGCTTCGCGCCTCCGCACGGAGACCGCCGCCGTGCTTGCCGCTACGGCGGTGTATCTGCACTTCGCTTAAATGTATATCGGCCTCATCTCAGACAGCCACGGGGTTTTCAGCCCTGAGTTCCAGGAGTTTCTCGCGCCGGTCGATGAAATCTGGCATGCGGGGGATTTCGGGGGAGGACTGGCTACCGAGGAGGAAATTGCGGCTTTCAAGCCGCTCATCGGGGTCATCGGCAACTGCGACGACCGGCGTTTGCTGGATCATTGCCCGATGTTCCGCTTCTGGGAGTGCGAGGGCCTGAAGGTCCTGATGACCCACATCGGCGGGTCGCCCGGCCATTATTATCCCGAGGCACGTAACCTGATTCGGCAGTACCGTCCGGACCTGTTAGTCTGCGGTCATTCCCACATTTTGAAGGTGATGAATGATAAGTCGAATAACCTCCTGTATATCAATCCGGGAGCCTGCGGTAATCAGGGCTGGCACGCCGTCCGGACGGCTCTTCGCTTTCATATTGATAGCGGAAAGGTGCACGACATGGAGGTCTTCGAATTGAATCGCAGACAGACGTCCGCAGGGTGGTGACATCGGCGGATTATAAATTTTTTGAAAAAATCTTTGAAGTCTCGCGAAAACACAGTACCTTTGCGGCCGGAAAGAGTATTTGTTTCATTACTTAGAAGTTTTTTACTATGAAAAAGGTGTTCATGCCCATCGCCATCATCGCTATGATGGTCGCTGCTGCCGCTTGTGGCAACAACAATTCCAAGAAGGCCGCTGAGGCCGCCGAGGCTGTCGAAGAGGCTGTCGAGGCCGTTGATTCCACCTGCTGCGCCGCCGCTGATTCTTGCGCCGCCGCCGCTCAGGAGGTTGTCGAGGAAGTTGCCGAGACCGTCGCCGAGTAAGCGAATCCCCACAATCATCGCGATGAGATATTGTCCCAAGTTGGAACAATATCTTTTTTTTGTATCTATCCGTGATATGTCCATCCAAACCTAGCGGCAAGGATGTCCAGCAGCTGCTTGTCAGACTCCGGAATGGTGAGGGTTATTTGCAGAACACCATTGTATGCCGCTTGAGGTTCTGCCAAATAGGCAGGCTGGGCCTGATAGCCGGAACGGGAATACCCGGATACCAGTTTTGACGGACTGATACTTTTCCGCTGCTTGTCCACATTATACCGCTCTTGGGATTTCATCCAAAACTCGGCAGAGATTCCCTCCAGGCCCGACGCAATCTTTTCAGCCACGGCCGCCGTAAAACTCCGGGTGCCATGAATCAAGGCGCTTAAATGAGTGGCCTGTAAGCCGATACTCTCGGCGAACGCCTTCTGACTGATCCCCCGGGCTTTCAATTCCTCCCCAAGGATACTGCCTGGATGCACCGGATAGGCAGGTGTAAGGTCGTTTATACGAAACTTATTTTCAGTGTTTGTTTCCATAATGCGTGTCGTCTATTTCTATGAGTTCTACTTCCACTCCATCGGCTGTTTCCTTGAAGATGAGTCTGTGTACAAACCTGTTTGACAAACGAACCGATGAATAGCCAGACCATTCATATTTGAGCTGTTCATAATGCAAGTAACTGAATCCACGTAATTCGCTCACATTATTTACCGTTACCATAGTGTTGACCGCCCGGATGAATCCTTCCAATAGAATGCGGTTTCTCTCCACATCTTGATATCTCTTGCTCTTGCCGTTCAGGTATAAATCCAGCAAGTCCTGATTCATCAAAACGTTCATATCTTCCCTCTTTGCAAAGATACAAAGAATAATCGAATTATCATAATAATTATGATAATAATGGCAAAAAGAAGGAGATGTTATCTGTGTTGATTTCTCCTTTGTACGCTGCTCCAGCGAACATGGAAATGTGATTCAGGAATGGGTTTTCTGTACGCTGCTCGCCGAAATAGGGCAAATAGCGGGTTTTTCGATAGGAGCGTACCGAGAATCAAGCCTGGAAACCGTTATCCCAGCTCACTGCAGCAGCGTACAACGAGGTCGCGCCGGGCATTCCCCAGAAAACAATCGGAATGACCGGAGGGGCAGGCTAACACGGCGTGTAGCCGCTGAGCCGCTTATTGCCGGAGAACCAGAAAATATGTATCTTCGCGGGAGCGAACGGTTTGAATTATGGCAGTGAAAGGTACGAAAGCGAAGTCCGTGTGGTTCTGCTCGAACTGCGGCAATGAATACTCCAAGTGGATGGGCAAGTGCCCCGCCTGCGGGGAGTGGAACACCCTGGTAGAGAAGGAAGTCGTGACGGGGAAGCGACCGCTGTCCGTGTCGGTCCCGGGCGCCGGGCGGAAGCCCATGCCCCTGAAGGACGTGTCCACGGCGGCGGAGGACCGCGTCTCGCTGGGCAGCGCCGAGGTGGACCGCCTCCTCGGCGGCGGCATCGTCAAGGGCTCCCTGGTGCTGATGGGCGGCGAGCCCGGTATCGGCAAATCCACCCTCTCGCTGCAGATTCCCCTTAGCTGCCCTGCGCTCAAAGTCCTCTATGTCACGGGCGAAGAAAGTGTCAAGCAGGTGAAAATGCGAGCGGACCGCCTCGGTGGCGACGCCTCCAACTGCCTGATTTACAGTGAGACGCTGATGGACAACATCCTCGCCGAGGCCGAGGAAACCGCCCCGGACCTCCTCATCGTGGACTCCGTCCAGACGATGTATTGCCAGAGCGTGGAATCCACCGCAGGCTCCGTGGCGCAGGTCAAGGAAGTCGCGGCGAGCCTCCTTCGGTTCGCCAAGGGGAGCGGCATCCCCGTCATCCTCATCGGCCATATCACCAAGGAAGGCACCATCGCGGGTCCGAAGGTGCTGGAGCACATTGTCGATGTGGTCCTCCAGTTCGAGGGCGAAAACCGCGGCCCCTACCGGGTGCTCCGGAGCATCAAGAACCGCTTCGGCTCCACTTCCGAACTCGCGGTCTTCGAGATGACCGGCGCGGGTCTCCGCCAGGTGGCCAATCCCTCGGAACTGCTGATCCCTCAGCACGAAGCGGGCTTGAGCGGCACGGCTGTGAGCGCCATGCTGGACGGCAACCGCCCCTTCATGTTTGAGGTGCAGGCGCTGGTCTCCTCGGCCGTATATGGCACGGCCCAGCGCAGCGCAACGGGCTTCGACGTCCGCCGCTTGAACATGCTCCTCGCGGTGCTCGAGCGCCGGGCAGGCTTCAAACTCAGCCAGAAGGACGTGTTCCTGAACATGGCCGGCGGCCTCCGAATCACTGACCCGGCCTGCGACCTGGCCGTCGTGGTCGCCGTCCTCTCCTCCAATTTCGATTACGCCATTCCCGGCGACGTGTGCTTTGCCGGCGAGGTGGGCCTCAGCGGCGAAATTCGCCCGGTCTCCCAGGCCGAGCGCCGGGCCGTGGAGGCCGCCCGTTTGGGCTTCCGCCGCATCTTTGTCTCTTCCTATACCCGCTTCGACCGGAAACCTGAGGGCATCGAGGTCGTGAAAGTGGCTGATATCCCCGCCCTCGTCAAATCCCTGTTCCGATGAAACTGACCATGCGAAAGATCAACCGGGTCCTTTTCCCGCTGCTGATCCTGATTGCGGTATTCCTGATTTTCAACCGCCCGAAGCCTTTCTCCGAGCAGGAGCGCCTGATTATCCGCCAGTCCGATTCGGTGATGTACGTGACCGTATGGCCGCTGGACAGCGCCGTCCTCCGTACCCCGTGCACGGACCTGACGCCGGTCGAACTCAAGTCCCACGAGCTCAAGACCCTGACGGCCAAGATGCTCAAGACGCTCCGCTCCCCGCAGCATGACGGTGTGGGCATCGCCGCCCCGCAGGTAGGCGTGAGCAAGCGGATCATCTGGCTCAAGCGTTTCGACAAGGAAGGCGGTCCCTTCGAGTGTTACCTGAACGTGAAGATCGACAGCCTTTTCGGGGAGATCGGCAAGGGCCCCGAGGGCTGCCTCTCCGTGCCGCCGATGCGCGGCCTCGTTCCGCGCTACACCTCGGTCATTGTCTCTTATGTCCATCCGGAAACGCTTGAGCCCAAGCGCGATACGGTGACCGGTTATACGGCCGTCATCTTCCAGCACGAGTGCGACCACTTGGACGGCATCCTGTACGTTGACAAGGCCGATACGGTTTACGTTTCTTCTTCCTGGGAAGCCGAAAGGCGGGCGTACGACTACGCCCGTCCGGAGTGGTGGCCGTTGCCGTAGTACTTTCCCTGCCAGGAGTCGCGTTCCGCCAGACGGCGGTCCAGCAAGGCTGAAAAGGCAGCCGGTTTGACGCCCCAGCCGGGGACGGCAAGAAAGCGGGGCGGGACGCCGGCCGCGAGACGGCCGACGGCGATATCGGGCCGCAGGCGCTCCAGCAGGTCACAGAGCAGGTCGATATACTCATCCAGCGTCCAGCGCGCGAAGTCTTCCGGCCGGGCTGCGAATTCATCGGCCATCGGCGTCCCTTTCAAAAGCTGTAACTGGTGGAGCTTGATGCTGTCCAGGGGGAGGGCATTGATGCTGGCCACGTCTTCCAGCAGGGTATCGCGCGTTTCGCCCGGCAGCCCCAGGATGAAATGCCCGCAGACAGGAATTCCCCGAGCGGCAGTCTCCCGGACCGCCTGCTCTGAACAGGCAAAGGTGTGCCCCCGCCGGACCGGGCGCAACGTTACGTCCCTGCACGACTCGATGCCGTATTCCAGGCGCGCACAACCGAGCGAGGCGATGTAATCCAGCTTCTCTGCATCCACGCAGTCAGGTCGTGTGCCAATGACGAGTCCCGTTACGGCCGGATGCGCCAGCGCCTCCCCATACGCTTCCTTGAGCCGTTCCAGCGGCGCAAACGTATTGGAATATGACTGAAAATAAGCCAGATAAGGACCTTCAGTCCGGCCTCGGGCTGCATGGAAGGCAATGCCCTCGTCGAGTTGTTGTGTAATGCTTTTCGTGGATGTGCTGTAAGAGGGATGGAAAGCGGCATTGTCACAGAAGGAGCACCGTCCGGGGCACGAGAACCCCGCGTCCAGGACCAGTTTCTGCCCCGGCTCCGCCGCCGCGTGATACCGTTTTCCGTTCCATTCCATACAGCAAAGTTAAAAATAATTGCTATCTTTGCACCGACAATTCAAATCATTGAAAAGATATGAACCTGAGAGACATCAAGAAAGACATCGAGTACGTGATCGGTGCTTTTGTGGACGACTGCGCCCTGTTCCTTACCACCCATCCGGGCAAGAACGCAGATGCGATCGCCGACCTGATTGACGAAGCCGTGGACCTCTACAACGACCTCCGCGACCAGATCAACAAGCCGGAGGGCAACAAGAAGGCCTTCTATGACGGTGTCCGCAAGGAGCTCCTCGAGAAATCCGACGCCCTCTACGACAAGCTCAGCGAGGCTGTCAAGGCTGGTCTCGGCGAGTAAAAGACTGATCCACACGCCATAAAGATGCCCGGAGGAATCCCTCCGGGCATCTTTTTTATGTCCATCAAACCTTATCTCACATATTGCCGGAAGAACGCCCACATTTCCTCGCAGGTGTCCATGTCCTGGAGGGCCCAGGAGTGCTTGCCGCCCTGGACTTCGTAGAGGCGGACTTCAATGCCGTTGTCGCCGCCCAGATAGCGGTGGAGGACAACGGGATGCTCACCCTTGAGCGGCATCGAGACCGTTTCCTCGTGCGTGCAGCGGGCCTGCGCCACCCAGTAGCCGACGGCCCGGGGGACGGAGATGTATTTGCCCCAGCCGCCGGTATCTTCGGGGTCGCCCTCCCACATGGAAGTTTTGTCGGCGGTACCGTGGACCTCCATCAGGGGAACGGGGCACTTTGCCTTCCAGGCCTTATAGGCCCATTCCATCGTGAGGCCCGCGATGGAAGCGAAGGCGTTGAACAGCTCCGGATGGCGGTAGGCCATGAAATAGGTCATCTCGCCGCCATTGGACATACCCGACATAAAGACGTTGTCCTTGCCGATGTGATGCGTTTTGACAAGATGCTTCACCAGCGCCTTGACGAAGCCCACGTCATCGCGCGTAAGCCCCTCCTGGACATCATAACCCACATTCCAGCAGTTCTTTCCCTTCGCGTCCTTCTCGCCCTGCGGATAGCAGACGGCAAAGCCTTCGCGTTCAGCCACTTCCAGCATGGACGGGCAATAGCCTTCGGCCGAGCCGCCGTAACCGTGGAAGACCAGGACGAGCGGCGTGGAGGCATTCGCCCCCTCCGGAACATATAGCCAGTAGGTCCGTACTTCGCCTTTATATTTCATCGTGAAGCGGACCGTTTCTGCAGCCAGGGCCGGAAGCCCGATGGCCAGCAGCAGAACAACAAGCAGGAAACGTTTCATAGCGATCAGGTTATAGCATGGCCTCGATCAGGGAGCCAAGGGTTTCGCGGAGGACGGTGGTTTTGGCGGTGGCACCGTTGACCATCAGGGAGAACACCCGGGCAGGGGTGCCGTTCTCGTCCAGGATATAGCCGCTGTAACAGAGGACGCCCTCCATGGAGCCGCTCTTGATCCGGATGCGGGCCTTCTGTGCGGCCGGGAGCTTGGGTAGCAGGGTGCTCAGCGTTCCTTCCCCGGGCTGCGGCAGGCTTTCCAGATAAGCGTCGAAGGCCTTGGTCCGTGCCATGGACCGGAGGAAAGAAACCAGGTAAGCCGGGGAGACGGCGTTCAGGCGCGAAAGGCCGCTGCCGTCCTCCAACCGGACTCCGTCCGCGTCGTCCGGAACCAGGCGCCCGAGCACTTCATACACTGCTACGCGGCAACTGTCGTAAACGGCAATCCCAGTGGCTTTTTCGCCCATCTGGCGGAAGAGGGACTCGGCGTAGAAATTGTCACTGCGGACATTGGTTTCCCGGATAATCTTGGACAGGACGGGCGAGAGGGAGGTCCCGAGGATGCGCGGGGTGCCGGCCTTGTCCATAGGCACGAAATCCCGCCCCCGGACATAGCCGCCGCGGTCGATGTCGGCATAGCCGCCGGAGATCTCCCAGCCCGTGGTGCGGAGGTTCTGCCAGAAATAGTACGCGCAGGTCAGGGCGCCGTACTTGTTGGCGAAATGCTCCATCTTGGGCTTGCGGTCCACGGCGAAGGTCCCCCGCATCTCCGCGTAGGGAGCCAGGTCGGTGGTGTACAGGTAGAGGCTGTTGCCGGTGCCCTTGGGCCCGGTCGATGTCAGGTTGCTGAAGTGGATCCAGGGCGTGTCCGGATAGCGCTGGACCACCTTGACCGGCTGTCCCTCCCCGTCGGCCGAGACTTGGTAGTCGATGGCATTTTCATAGAAACTCAGCGCGTTACAACCTGCCCCATAATAGGTTCCGGTGTCGTCATAGCCCCAGCTCGTGTTCTCCAGGTGGCCTTCGAGCGCCCTGCCGTCGCCGATGATGCGTCCGTCGATGCGCTGGATACCGGCGTCCCGGAGGAACGTCTTCCAGCGCCAGAACAGGGCGTCCGGTTTCACGGCCAGGGTATCGTTCACGCCGATGGTGGGATCGCCTCCGCCCACGATGTACACGTCCCCGTGCAGGGTGCCGTCCTCGACGGTGCCCGTATAGCCGATCCCCGTTTCGAACCGATAGTCGGCCCCGAGGGCGTAGAGGGCGGTTCCCGTGGTAATCAGCTTGAGGTTCGAGGCCGGGACCATCCGCCGCCCGGCTTCCCGCCGTGCGAGGACGTGTCCTTCCATGTCCTGGACCATTACGCCCACGACCGCCCCTTTCAGGGGTTCGCGTTCGACCGCCTGGTCCACCCGCTGCTGCAGGGTCTGCGCCTGCAGTCCGAGGCACGCCAGCAAAGCGCCGGCAAACATCATCTTCCGCATACTGCAAAGATAGGTTTTTTTCGTATCTTTGTCCTTATGAAGCGCACAGTTCTTTTTCTCCTTTTCCTGGTCCTGCTGCCGGCGGCCCTGCGGGCGCAGGCCATCGGCCGTGTGCATTGCGGCGACCTGGTATTCAGCACCGGCCTCCCGGCCCGGATTCCGGAGTCGTATTTTGAGGACGGAGGACCGAAAATGCCCCAGGAACGCAGGGAAATTGCCTTGCGGTGTGTCGAACGTACGTTCGGGAAGGTGAAGGAGTATCAGGAGTATTGGGGAGACTGTACGGGCGAGCATGTCTTTGTCGTCACGTTGGAAAGTGGCGATGAACTCTGTTTCGTTGACGGACGATTGGATACCTACACCATCGTCTCCTCCCGCTTTACGGTGGGGGCGGACAAACTGCGCGGCGGGTTGAAGGTCGGGCAGAAACTCGATCTGAAAAAGAGCCGCGGAGACTGGGTGATCCGGAAGCGCGAAGACAATGCCAACATTTACGACTTCGTCCCGAAGTGGTCGGATGACGGCGCCTTTTTCGAGGTGGATGAGAATAACGTCATCACGAAAATCACAACCTGGTCCAACGATTGCTAATCAATTTACTATGAATAAGAAAACAGTTCTTGTATCCGGCGGGGCCGGCTTCATCGGAAGCCACGTGACCGTGGAACTCGTGGAGGCGGGCTACGACGTGGTCATCGCCGATAATTTCTCCAACTGCGACCGGACCGGCTATGAAGGGGTGACGAAGATTATCGGCCGGGAACTCCCGCTGGTGAAGATGGATTTCTGCGACGCGGCCGCCGTGAAGAAGATCTTCGCGGACTATCCCATTGACGCGGTCATCCATTTCGCCGCCTACAAGGCGGTGGGCGAGTCCGTGGCGAAGCCGCTGATGTACTACCGGAACAACCTGACGAGTTTCCTGAACGTTCTGGAAGCCGCTCAGGAGAAAGGCGGCTGCAATGTGCTGTTTTCCTCTTCCGCTACCGTCTACGGTGAGCCGGACGCCGTGCCGGTTACCGAGAAAACGCCCCGGAAGCCGGCGACATCGCCCTACGGCAACACCAAGACTATGTGCGAGGACATCCTCCGCGATACCGTGAAAGCGAGCGGCGGCGCCCTGAAAGGCATCCTCCTCCGCTATTTCAACCCCATCGGCGCGCACCCGAGCGCACTGATCGGCGAACTTCCCCGCGGGGTCCCGAACAACCTCGTCCCCTTCATCACCCAGACCGCCATCGGGAAGCGCGAGTGCCTCAGCATCTTTGGCAACGACTATCCCACGCCTGACGGCACCTGCCTGCGCGACTACATCGACATCGTGGACCTCGCGAAGGCCCACGTGTACGCGGTCACCCGGATGCTGGAGGGGAAGATGAAGGAGGACTGCGAGGTCTTCAACATCGGCACCGGCCGCCCCGTCTCCGTCCTGGAACTCGTCAACGCCTTCGAGAAGGTCAATGGGGTGAAGGTCAATCACCGCTTCGCCCCGCGCCGCCCCGGCGACGTCACCGCCATCTGGGCGGATCCGACCCTCGCGAACGAGGAGATGGGCTGGAAGGCTACCCGCACCGTCGAGCAGACCCTCGCCGCCGCCTGGGCCTGGGAAAAACATCTGGCTGATCAATAGTTCCGTCATGAAGATACTGCAAACACTTGCCGGCGCCGTCCTGCTGCTGATGACGGCCCTCCCCGCGCAGGCCCAGTCCGCGCTCACCCTCGAGGACATCTATGTCAACCGCGTGTTCCGCAACAAGGGAACCGCCCAGCCCACCTGGATGGAGGACGGGAAATCCTACTCCGCGATGACGGACAAGGGCCTGGTCCGGGTCGATGCGGCCACCCTGGAGGAAACGGTCATCGTCCCCCTGTCCGCCTTCATTCCGGAAGGGAGCACGCACCCGCTCCGCGCCGAGAGTTATGAATGGTCGGCGGACAAGACGAAACTCGTCGTCTATACGAACTCCAGCCGGGTCTGGCGCCGCAACACCCGTGGCGACTACTGGCTCCTGGACATCGCTGCAGGGACCATCCGCCAGCTGGGCAAGGGCCTGGAACCGTCCCGGATGATGTACGGCAAGCTCGCGCCCACCTGCGACAAGTTCGCCTATGTCTATTTCAATAACCTCTATGTGGAGGATATCGCCACCGGAGAGCGCAAGCAGCTGACGAAGGACGGCAGCGACATCATTGTCAACGGCAACTTCGACTGGGTGTACGAGGAGGAACTGGACTGCTACGACGGCTGGCGCTGGAGCCCGGACGGAAAGAAGATCGCCTTCTGGCACTCCGACACCGAAGGGACCGGTACCTTCCTGATGATCAATAACATCGACTCCCTGTATTCCTTCACCATTCCGCTGCCGTATCCCAAGGCCGGGACCACAAATTCGGCCGTGACGGCCGGTGTGGTCGATGTGGAGACCGCCTGCACGCAGTGGTTCCCCGTTCCGGGCGACCCGCGGGACAACTACCTCGCCCGGATGGAATTCGTCCCCGGGACCGATGAGGTGATGATCCAGCAACTGAACCGCCTGCAGAATACGAACACGGTGTACTACGGCAACGTGAACACCATGGAGGTGACCCCGTTCTACGGTGACCACGACGACGCATTCCTCAACATCCACGACAACATCGTCTGGCTGGACGGGAACAAGTATTTCACCTGGACCAGCGAGAAGGACGGCTGGAGGCACCTGTACCGGGTGAGCCGCGACGGCAAGGAGGAGAAGCTCATCACCCAGGGGGACTTCGACGTGATCCGGGTCCTTGAAATCGACCCGAAGGGCGGGTATGTCTATTACATGGCCTCTCCGGACAGCCCGCTGGAGCAGTACCTGTATCGGAGCCGCCTGGACGGCAAGGGCAAGACCGAGCGCGTGACCCCGCAGGGATTCCGGGGTACCTACAGTTATAACATCTCCCCGGGCGCGAAATACGCCCTGTGCAGCTACAGCAACTATTCCACGCCGCGGGTGTTCGAGATGGTGACGCTTCCCAAGCATCAGACCCTCCGCGTCCTGGAGGACAATGCAGAGCTCAAGGAGACGGTCGCAAAGTACGGCCTCCGGCCCCGGGAATATTTCCAGGTGGATACGGAGGATTTCGTGCTGGACGGCTGGATGCTCAAGCCCGCGGATTTCGATCCGTCGAAGAAATATCCCGTCATCATCCAGATTTACGGCGAACCGGCCTCCTCGACCGTCCAGGATTCCTGGTCCGGTGATTTCTGGCACCAGCTGCTGGTCCAGCAGGGGTACATCGTCATGAGCATCGACCCGCCGGGAACCAACAACCCGAAGGGCCGGGAGTGGCGCAAGTGCATCTACGGCCGCGTCGGTGACCTGGCCATCCGGGACCACGCCAAGGCCGTCCGCCTGGCGGAGGAGATGTTCCCCTTCCTGGATCCGGAGCGCGTGGGCGTCTGGGGCTGGAGCGGCGGCGGTTCTTCCACTGCGCACCTGATGCTCCGCTTCCCCGAGATCTACAAGGTGGGGATCGCCGTCGCGGGCGTGTATTCCCAGAACCTGTACGACACCATTTACCAGGAACGCTACATGGGCCTTCCCTCCACGAATCCGGAGGGCTTCCGCATCGGCTCGCCCATCACCCACGCCGCCGGCCTGCAGGGGGACCTCTTCCTGATCCACGGTACCGGGGATGACAATGTCCACTACCAGAGCTGCGAAATGCTTGTGAATGAGCTCGTGAAGCAGAACAAGGTCTTCTGGATGATGGCTTACCCGATGCGTACTCACGGGATCAGCGAACGGCAGAATACGACCCTCCACCTGTACCGGACGATGCTCCGTTTCTGGCTGGACCACCTGCCGGCCGGGGCCGTGGACGCGGGGGAATCCGTGAAAAAGTGAGCCGGAAATGAGGCGAAGCCCAAAAGAATTGCTACCTTTGTAAATCGTCTAATCCGACAATATATGGCAAACGATACAGGCAAGATTACCCAGGTCGTGGGACCGGTGGTGGACGTGCACTTCTCCCTGGAGAAGGGCGGCGAACTGCCCCGCATCCACGAAGCGCTCCAGGTGAAGCGGGAAAACGGGCGGACGCTCGTCATCGAGGTACAGCAGCATATCGGCGAGGATACGGTCCGCTGTGTGGCCATGGACTCCACCGACGGCCTGAGCCGCGGGATGGAGGCCGTGCCGACGGGCGCTCCCATCGCGATGCCGGTGGGCGCGCAGATCCGCGGCCGCGTGATGAACGTCGTGGGGGAAACCATCGACGGCATGGGCGACCTCTCCCGCGCCGAAGCGCTTCCGATCCACCGCGAGCCTCCGAAGTTCGAGGACCTCACCACCTCCCAGGATGTCCTGTTCACGGGCATCAAGGTCATAGACCTGCTGGAACCGTACCTCAAGGGCGGTAAGATCGGCCTGTTCGGCGGTGCCGGCGTGGGCAAGACCGTGCTCATCAAGGAACTGATCAACAATATCGCGAAGGCCCATAACGGCTTCTCCATCTTCGCCGGCGTCGGTGAGCGTACCCGCGAGGGCAACGACCTTCTCCGCGAGATGATCGAATCCAACGTCATCCGCTACGGCGAGGCCTTCAACAAGGCCATGGAGGAGGGGAAATGGGACCTCTCCCTCGTGGACAAGGAGGAACTCAAGAAGTCCCAGGTGTCCATGGTGTTCGGCCAGATGAACGAACCCCCGGGAGCCCGTTCCAGCGTGGCCCTGAGCGGCTTGACCCTGGCGGAATCCTTCCGTGACAGCGATACGGGCGAGGGACCGCGGGACATCCTCTTCTTCATTGACAATATCTTCCGTTTCACCCAGGCGGGTTCCGAGGTGTCGGCCCTGCTGGGCCGGATGCCGTCCGCGGTGGGTTACCAGCCCACCTTGGCTACGGAAATGGGCCAGATGCAGGAGCGCATCACATCGACCAAGAACGGATCCATCACTTCCGTGCAGGCGGTTTACGTCCCGGCCGATGACCTTACGGACCCGGCCCCGGCGACCACCTTCTCCCACCTGGATGCGACCACCGTCCTGAGCCGTAAGATCACCTCCCTGGGTATCTACCCGGCCGTGGATCCGCTGGAATCGACTTCCCGCATCCTGGACCCGAACATCGTGGGCAAGGAGCATTATGAGACGGCCCAGCGCGTGAAGCAGATCCTCCAGCGCTTCCAGGAACTCCAGGACATCATCGCCATCCTGGGTATGGACGAACTCTCGGACGAGGACAAGACCACGGTCAACCGGGCCCGCCGCGTCCAGCGCTTCCTCTCCCAGCCCTTTCACGTGGCGGAGCAGTTCACCGGCGTCCCGGGCGTGATGGTTTCCATCGAGGACACCATCCGCGGCTTCAACATGATCCTGGACGGTGAGGTGGACTACCTCCCGGAGCAGGCCTTCCTGAACGTGGGCACGATCGAGGACGCGATCGCGAAGGGCGAGAAACTGCTGGCGGCGGCGAAGGAATAGATTCCCGGTAAAGCCGGGAATGACGAGAGTATCCGGAATGACGAAAGTATCCGGGAATGACGATAGCATAACGTCATGGCCGACCTGATCGGCCATCTGAACAGAATGGATGTGATTAATTTACATATCGTATCCCCCGAGGGGACGCTCGTGAAGACGACGGTGTCGGTCGTGACACTGCCGGGGACGCTGGGCCCGTTCGAGGTCCTGAAGGACCACGCGGCGCTCATTTCCTCGCTGGAGCAGGGCGATATCGTATATGTCTCCGAAGGCGCGGAGCAGCGGCTCCGCATCGCCTCCGGTTTTGTGGAAGTGCGGAACAATCAGGTGGATGCCTGCGTGGAAGTATGATCAAAGCGCTCCTCATATCGCTGCTGATGCTACTTCAGATTTCCGGAGGGGATACCCTCTCCTCCGCGTCGCTTCGCGACCCTGTACGGGCAAATGCTCCGGAGAGGGTATCCCCTCCGGAAACCGAGGAGGAGTCCGTCGATATCGCCGAGATTATCTTCGAGCATATCGGCGACGATTACGAATGGCACCTGCTGACCTGGGGGGACAAGCACGTAATGCTGCACCTGCCGGTCATCGTGCACAGTTCCACGGGTTGGCACGTGTTCTCGTCCAGGCGGCTGGCGCACGGGGAGTCCTGGGAGGGACTGAAGATCGACCCGGAAAAGGGAAAGATCGTGGAGGTGGACAGCGGAAAGCGTCCCTTTGACATCTCCATTACCAAGAACGTATTGTCGCTGATGATGTCCAGCCTGCTGCTGCTCATCATTATCCTGTGCACGGCCCGGTGGTATCGGAAGCACGACGTCCTGAACGAGGCGCCGACGGGCATCGCCGCCCTGGTGGAGCCCCTCGTGATGATGGTCCACGATATGGCCCGCGAGAACATCGGGGAGGCCGATTACCGGAAGTATTCCCCCTATCTGTGCATGGCGTTCCTGTTCATCCTGCTGAACAACTTTCTGGGTATCATGCCCTTCTTCCCGGGCGGGGCGAACCTGACAGGCAACATCGCCATCACCCTGGTGCTGGCCCTGTGCACCTTCTTCACGGTGAACCTCACGGGTACGAAGCACTACTACAAAGAGATTTTCGCCCCGGATGTCCCGGGGTTCCTGAAACCCATCATGCCGGTCATCGAGGTGTTCAGCGCCCTGATGAAGCCGGTCTCCCTGACCATCCGACTGTTCGCGAACATGCTGGCGGGCCACATCATGATCCTGTGCATGGTGTGCATCATCTTCATCATGGCCAAGTACGGGCCGCTCCTGCTGGGGTCGATGACGGTGGTGTCGGTCCTGTTCGGCATCTTCCTGGATGCGCTGGAGTGCCTGGTGGCCTTCATCCAGGCCTACGTGTTCACGATGCTTTCGTCGATTTATATCGGGCTCGCAAGGGCTCATGAAGAATAATAAACAATTTAAAACCATACGATTATGTTACTTGTTACCATGATTCTCCAGGCTGCGGCGGGTGCCGCCCTCGGAAAGGCCGGTGTCGCCGTGGGCGCCGCCATCGCCGCGATTGCCGCTGCCATCGGTATCGGCAAGATCGGTAAGTCCACGATGGAGTCCATCGCCCGTCAGCCCGAGAGCGCAGGCAACCTCCGGACCGCCATGATCATCGCGGCCGGTATGATCGAGGGTGCCGCCCTGTTCGCCATCATCGTCTGCCTGCTGGCCCTGGTCCTGTAGTCCCATGAATCTCGTTACGCCCGACGCCGGCCTCCTCTTCTGGATGGTCGTCATCTTCGGCCTCGTCTTCTTCCTGCTGTGGAAGTTCGGGTTCCCGATCATCACGTCGATGGTCGATGAACGGAACGCCACCATCAAGAAGTCGCTGGAGGACGCCCATGAGATCGAGGCGCGTATGGCCGGTATGGTTGAGGAGCACGCCCGGATGCTGGAGGAGACCCGCAAGGAGCAGGCCCAGATGCTCCGGGAAGCGACCGAGACCCGCAACAAGATCATCGCGACCGCGAAGGAAGAGGCCCGGGACGAGGCCGGAAAGATCCTCGCCGAGGCCCGCACCGAAATCGCCGCCGAGAAGGAAGCCGCCCTGCGCGACGTCCGAAAGGAAGTGGCCCTGCTGTCCGTCGCCATCGCCGAGAAGATCCTCCGGAAGGAACTTGCCGACGAGGGGGAGCAGCGGGAATACATTGACAGGATGGTCGAAGAGACCGTCCGGGAAGAAGTCCATTCGTGAACGACAGCATCATCAGGATCCGATATGCCGACGCCCTGGTAAAGTATGTCCAGGAAACCGGGAACGGCGAATCCGTCTGCCAGCAGGCGGAGCGCCTCGCCCGTGTCATCGGGGATGTGCCCGACCTTTCCCGGATGATCGCCGCCAAGGACGTGGTGGCCGATGCCAAGAAACGGGAGCTGCTGAAGACCGCCCTCGGCGAGCCGATGGCCCCGGAACTGGAGCGCTTCATCGACCTGCTCCTCACAAACGGCCGGGTCGGGTCCCTGCGGATGATCCTCCTGGATTTTGCGGACCGGTACCGCCGGAGCATCGGTCTTCGGAAGGCACACCTGAAGGTGGCCGTTTCGCCCTCGGAGGACCTCCTCCGGCAACTGGCCGCCCTCGTGAAGGAACGGACCGGGGACGAAGCCCTCATCGACGTGGAGGTGGACCCTGACCTGCTCGGCGGGTTCGTCTTCGACATCGACGACGCCCTGATTGACAAGAGCGTCGCGCGGAAACTGGAACTCATCCGGCTCCAGTTCATTGAGAAAAACAGAAGAATCGTGTAGTCATGCCCAATACGATAAAACCCAGCGAAATTTCCGAGGTGCTGCTCAGCCAGCTCCGGGATATCAAGAGCGATCTCCAGTTCGAGGAGATCGGCAAAGTCCTGCAGGTCAGCGACGGCGTCGTCCGCATCTACGGTCTGGACCACGCCGAGGCCGGCGAACTGCTGGACTGCGGCGACGGTGTGATGGCCGTCGTGATGAACCTGGAACCGGACAACGTGGGCGCGGTCCTGATGGGCCCGACCGACCTCCTGAAGGAGGGGGCCGTCGTCCGCCGGACCCGCCGCATCGCCTCCATCCCGGTGGGCGAAGCCCTGGTGGGCCGCGTCGTGGACCCGCTCGGCAACCCCCTGGACGGCCTGGGCACCATCGGCGGGGAAAAGGTCGATATGCCCCTGGAGCGCAAGGCTCCCGGCGTCATCTACCGGCAGCCCGTGAACGAACCGCTGCAGACCGGCCTCAAGGCCATCGACGCGATGATCCCCATCGGCCGCGGCCAGCGTGAACTCATCATCGGCGACCGCCAGACGGGCAAGACCGCCATCGCCATCGACACCATCATCAACCAGCGGGACAATTTCCTGAAGGGAGACCCGGTCTATTGCATCTATGTGGCTGTGGGACAGAAGGGTTCCACCGTCGCCAGCATTGTCAAGACCCTCCGCGACCACGGGGCGATGGACTATACGGTCGTCGTCGCCGCCACCGCTGCGGACCCGGCTGCGCTGCAGTACTACGCCCCTTTCGCGGGAGCCGCCATCGGCGAGTATTTCCGTGACACCGGCCGGCACGCGCTGGTCGTGTATGACGACCTCTCCAAGCAGGCCGTCGCTTACCGCGAGGTGTCCCTGATCCTCCGCCGTCCTTCCGGCCGCGAAGCGTATCCGGGCGATATCTTCTACCTGCATTCCCGTCTCCTGGAGCGGGCTGCAAAGATTATCGGCCAGCAGGAAGTGGCCGAGCAGATGAACGACCTCCCCGAGGTCCTCAAGGGCAAGGTCCGCGGTGGCGGCTCCCTGACCGCCCTCCCGATCATCGAGACCCAGGCGGGCGACGTTTCCGCCTACATCCCGACCAACGTCATCTCCATCACCGACGGCCAGATCTACCTGGAGTCCGCCCTGTTCAACCAGGGCGTCCGTCCGGCTATCAACGTGGGTATCAGCGTCTCCCGTGTGGGTGGCAGTGCCCAGGTGAAGTCCATGAAGAAGGTCGCCGGTACCCTCAAGATCGACCAGGCCCAGTACGCCGAACTCGAAGCCTTCTCCAAGTTCTCGTCCGATATGGACAAGGTCACGGAGATGGCCCTGGACAAGGGGCGCAAGAACAACCAGCTCCTCATCCAGCCCCAGTACAGCCCGATGCCCGTGGGCGAGCAGGTCGCCGTCCTCTACTGTGGCACGAACGGCCTGATGCGCGACATTCCCGTGGACCGCGTCCGGGAGTTCCAGGACCAGTTCCTGGACCGCATCCGCGCCGCCCACCGCACCGATGTCATCGAACCCCTTGCCGCCGGCAAGATGTCCGACGAGATCGGCCGGATCCTCCGCGACACCGCCGCCTCCGTGATCGCCGCTATGTAAGAGATTGTTTTATTGACATTTTGAGCATTATAGTACTGTCATTTCGAGCATTATAGTACTGTCTTTCGATCAATATAGTATTGTCATTTCGAGCTTTTTTTTTAACTGTCATTTCGAGCGAAGTCGAGAAATCTGATATATGCCGTCATTAAAGGAAATCAAAGGCCGCATCGGTTCCGTCAAGAGCACGCTGAAGATCACTTCCGCGATGAAGCTCGTGGCCTCCGCCAAACTCCGCAAGGCGCAGCAGGCCATCGAGGGCATGCGCCCCTACGAGCGTAAGCTGCAGGAGATGATGGCGCGGTTGATGGCCGGAAGGGAGGGTGCTCTCTCCGGAGCATTTGCCCGTACAGGGTCGCGAAGCGACGCGGAGGAGAGTGCTCCCTCCCTTTCGGCAGAGAAGGAGCGTATCGCCATTGTCGCCTTCGCCTCCAATTCCTCGCTTTGCGGCGCCTTTAATGCCAATGTAGTCCGTCTTACGCTCGAGGCCCTGAAGGAGTATGCCGATGACGATGTGACGGTGTACAGCGTGGGCCGGAAGATGGCCGATTCGATGCGGAAAGTCGGGAAACCCTCTCCGGCCGATTTCCAGAAACTGGCCGACAAGCCCGCCTACGCTCCCGCCGCCGAACTGGCCGAAAAGCTGATGGAGGACTTCCGAGAAGGCCGCCTGGACCGCGTGGAACTCATTTACAATCACTTCGTCTCCTCCGGCAAGCAGGTCCCCGTCCGAGAAATCCTTCTGCCGATGGCTACTGTCATTTCGAGCGGAGCCGAAGGCGGAGTCGAGAAATCTGACACGGACTACATCGTCGAGCCCTCCGCCTCGGCCCTCCTGGAGGAACTCCTCCCCAAGTCGCTGAAACTTAAGTTCTTCACGGCCCTTCTGGACAGCAACGCTTCCGAGCACGCCGCCCGCACCGTGGCCATGCAGACGGCTACTGATAACGGCGAGGACCTGCTGCAGGAGCTCACGCTCCAGTACAACAAATCCCGCCAGCAGAAGATCACTTCGGAAATCCTGGATCTCGCCGGCGGGAGTCAAGAATAATCTTTGGCTGTAAGTATGCGACAGTCAATCCTCGGCTTTTTAGTGAGTTTTGCAGCGCTGCTGTTTCTGGTCGGTTGCGGGCAGAATCCTGTGCGCGCCCGGCTGGCCGAGATTGATTCTTTTGCAGCTTCTAACCCGGACAGTGCCCGTCGGGCATTGGAGGCCATCGACCATTCATTCTTGAATACGCGACGTTTGCAGGCTCAGCACGCCTTGATGCTTTCCACGGCACTCAGCCGGTGCAAGGTGAAGGTCCCGAGTGATTCACTGATTAATATCGCGGTGAATTATTTTGGAACCGTTGGCCCCCGGAAGGACGCGTTTCTTTCCTATTATTATCAAGGCCGTGTCTATCAGGATTTGGAAGATTACGAATCTGCCATGCGGAGTTATCTGGTGGCTGAGAGCATTCATTCCAAAAAGATTTCACCACAGTATTTGACTTCATTGTATCTAATGAAGGGGGAGATTTATCAACATTACTATGATTACGAAAAGGCGGTAGAGGCCTATCAAAAAGCCCAGAAGTATGCCCGTCAGTGTAATTGGCAGGCTAACTATATGAATGCATTGACAGGTGAACTTGCCCAATACGTCATTTTTCAAAAGAACGCTGATGCCGATAGCATGATTCGTCTTCTTTCACCATTTCGTGATGAAATGAATATTCGGAGTCGAATGGCGTTTGATAATACAGTATTGGTGTTCTCGGTCAATAATCTTTCATCACAGGAAAGCCTTCTTGACTCAGTGCAGGCTTTTGAGCGAAGATATTCTTCTTTGGAGGGTTTCCCTTGGGCCTCATTATCTTTGTTTTATACGCGTACTGGCGCTTTTTCTGATGCAGAAAGGTCGCTTGAATATGCGGAACAAAGTATCAAAGAACCAAGAACAGATGCTCATTTCCTACAATCGTATTCTGAACTGAATGATAGTTTAGGCAGACAAGTGGAGAGTCAGAAGGCAAGAGGGGATTTTCAACAGATTATCGGGCAGCGGGTATACGAGAAAGGGGCGAGCGATCTTCGTTTTTTGGAAGAGCGGAGGGTTAGCGAGACGCGTTCGAAAAAACAATATTTATGCATTGAAATCGGTGCTCTTGCGATCATTCTGTTTGGCGGCATGTCAATCTTTTGGTTGAGAAAGCGAAGAAAGCAGAAAGAATTCATTAGTCAACAGTATTCCGCATTACAAGAGGAATATGAAGGCATCAGTGCATTGGTTCAATCCAATGCAAGTCTTCAAGAAGAAGCTCGGGCCGTTCTTGGGGAAAGAGTAAAATCGTTGGCTAAATTCCTTTCTGTAGAATCGCCATCCTCTTTGAATAAAGTGGCTAATCAACTAGAGTCTTTGGTGGAGAACAGGAAGCAGTTGCTGGAAACTATTGGTCTTTTGTATGCCGTGTATCATCCTGCATTTGTCAATCGCTTACACGATTACGGATTAACAAATGGGGAGATTGGCTATTGTTGTCTGTTGATCCTTGGTTTCCGTACGGGAGAAATCGGTGATGTTATCAATCGTAGTTCCACATATCATATCTCCAGTGTCATTCGCCAGAAGGTTGGCCTTGGCCCGAATGATACCAACCTGTCCATTTTCCTAAAGAAGTTGTTCCAAGAAACGGGATCATAATACTTTTTTTACGTTAGTTCAGACTTTATAGCTCGAAATCGATTGACTTCGAGCTATTTATTTGTTTTGATTATCAAACTTTTCTTTTTCGGGTAACACTTTTCGAGGGTAAATTTGCATTAACAAGCCTATTAATAAAAATGAAAACAAACAATCTTGAACTACGATTTCTTTTTATTCTGTTCGTACTATTCTTGACAGGGAGCGAGTTATTTGCACAGTACTATCATGTTGGCCGGTATGGTGGAAGACTCTATTTAGATGATACCAAATTGACAGAACAGGAAACCAGGGTACTTCTTGCTGATGTACAAGGTTTTGATCTTTCTAAGGATTGGGACAATGCGAGGAATGCCTATATTACCGGGGAGATATTTCAAGTGAGTGGAGGACTCTGCACCCTCGGTTGTGTAATCGGGATGTATTATGCGGACGGGAAAGGTTTTTCTTCCTTAATTAACCCGGAAAAAGGGATGGGTAAGGCAACGCTTGGCCTATTGATTGGGGCAGGCTTTGGCTTGTTAATCAAGGGAATTGGAGATGCAAAGGTGATGGACGGAATTGACCAGCTACGAATGATCAGCCGCTGGCTCAATGAGTCTGAAAGTAGAGGCAAAACCGGGAGAATATCTTTCGGGCCAACGGAATCCGGAATAATCGGAGTGACATTTTCGTTCTAAAACTTACAAAAAGGGGCTGACTCAAAAGTCTACTTGACTTTTTGGTCAACCTCTTTTTGTAAACAGCAGAAGGGAAGAAAGTTCCCGGTCTCGTCTACTCCTGCATCCGGTTCTCTTCCGGTACGAGGGCGAGGGCCTTTTCGAAGTCATCGGCATTGACCTTGACTTCGATGGGCATAACGTATCCCAGGCTGGGGTAGGAGGAGTCGGCGCCGAAGACCCCGGCGGGAATGCCGTTGTCGTTCAGCATGGCGGCGAGGATTTCGGCGGGCATCCGCTCGGAAAACTTCGCCACGGTCTTGAAATCATTCGTTGCCATAGTCTCTGAAATGGTGTTCGAGGGTACTGACCACCCGGACCAGGTCGCGCGAGAGGCCTTCCGCCTCCCAGCCGCCGAGGACCGGGGTAAGGGTGATGGTGTCTTCCCAGAGCCGGGCGGCCCGGTTCACGGGAGCGGTGAGATGGAACTTCAGCGCGCCTTCCTGCTCGCTTTCCAACACATAGCCGCGGCGTTGCATCGCTTCGATGATGCCGCCGCGGGCCTCTGCCGGATCGCCCTTGAGGTAAACCTTCCGCTTCTGGTATCCGAAGATCGGATACACGGCGGACATCACGGCGAAAAGGGCGAGGATCCACCAGACGGATTTCCAGCCGTGCTGGAAGGCCACGTCAACCTGCGTGGACACCAGCCCGGTCGCCATCAGGGCGCCGAGGATGATGGCCAGCAGCAGCGTGATCTGGATGAAATACTTGAGGGCGCGACGGAAGTAGGTCATTTGGAAAGGCGTTTTTTCAGCGCCCGCACGAGGGCGAGGGCGTTGGTGTAGAAATTGACGTTCAAGGCGGCCCGGCGGACCCCCTGCAGGGCCAGGTTCTTCGGTGTGTAGAAGTCTTGTACCGTGGTCAGGCTGGTATGGACCGATTCCCCCTGGGCGTCGATGCGCGCCTTGTTCTCGCTGATGGCGGCCGTGAGCTCATCCATCGTCCGGATATCCTTGTAATCAGTCATCTTTGCTGGGGAAAAAGAGTTTGACAAAGAGCGGGACGAAGGTGTCCTTGAACAGGGTGTCCTTCTTCCGGATGAGGATCCAGAACGCGATGCCCAGCACGGCAGCCACGCCGATGGCGGCCCAGGCGTAGCTGCCCACCAGCTCGCCCAGCAGCAGGATGAGGCCGAAGGAAAGGACCAGCGTCAGGTTCGTCGCCACGCCCACCAGCAGGATGATGCCCACCAGCTTGGACGCCGTGAGCGACAGACCCTTGGCGGTCTGGAGTTTCACACCGTCCAGGCGGAGGTCGATGTATTCCTGCGCGCTGTGGGTGAGGTCTTCGGCCGGCCGGGTGAATTTGCTCATGCCTCGGGAGCCTGCTCGTCCACTCCGACCTCTTCTGCGGCTTCGGCTTGCGCCGTTTCCTCCGCCTGCTTTAGGGCCTTTTCCAGGCGCTCCAGCTGCTCGACCAGCAGTTTGCGGGTGCCTTCCTTGATTTCGGAGCCCTTCTCGCGGAGGGTTTCGCCGAGGTTCTTCAGGGATTCGCGGGCTTCGGCGGTCTTTTCACCGGCCTTGCTGCCCAGTTCGTCCAGGTTGTCTTTCAGGTCCTCGAAGCCGTTGGCCGTGGCTTTCTTGATGCGGCCGCGGGTTTTCCAACCCTTGTCCGGAGCGTAAAGGATACCGATGGCGGCGCCTGCAGCGAGGCCCGCAAGGAGGGATAAGAATGATTTCGTGCTAGACATAGTGTTATGTGGTTAAATGAGTTCGCGGACGATTTCGTCGGAGACGAAGAAGTGGTCTTCGGGGATGCGGTAGCGTTTTCCTTCCCGGACCAGGGCCCCGTTCTCCACGAGCCGTCCGATATCTTCCTTGCTGCAATTTTCGTGCAGGAAGCCGGCGTCGATACCCTTGTCAGTCCGGAGGGAGAGCATGACGGTTTCCACCAGGGCGTCTTCGGCGGACAGGTTCTCGGTGGTGGACTTCCATCCGTGGAGTTCCTTGCTGTTCCAGGAACGGCTCAAACCTTGGAAGGAATGCGCTCCAGGGCCGATTCCGACGTACGGGCGCCGGGCCCAGTACCCTCCGTTATGGACCGCCTCGAAGCCCGGGCGGGCGAAGTTGGAAATCTCGTAATGGCGGTATCCGGCGGCTGACAGTTTCTGACAGAGGATGTCATATTGGCGGCGGCAGAGGTTGTCATCGGCTTCCTCGTATCGGCCGTCCTCCACCATCTCCGCGAGGACGCTTTCCCCTTCGACGGTGAGCTGGTAGCAGGATATGTGTTCCGGACCCAGGGCGACGGCCTCATCGACCGTGGCGGCCCAGACCTCGTCGGAGAGGTGGCTGATCCCGAAGATCAGGTCGATGCTGACGTTCCCGGCGCCGGCTTCCCGGACGATGCGGTAGGCTTCCCGGGCGCGGGCGGCGTCGTGGCGTCGGTTCATCCACCGGAGCATCGGATCGTCGAAGGACTGGATCCCGATGCTGATCCGGTTCACGCCCAGGGAGAGGAGGCTTTCGACATATTCCTTCCCCTTCTCCACGATGTCTTCCGGGTTCACTTCCATCGTGAACTCGTCGTAGGGGCCGCCGTAACCGGCCTCGTCCAGGGCGATGAGGATGCGCGTCAGGACGGAAAGGGGCAGCACCGAAGGGGTGCCGCCACCGAAATAAAGGGTCTTGGGGTCGCTGTCCATCTCCCGCGCCCTGCGCTTGATCTCGGCGCAGACGCCGTCGGCATAGGCCTTGAAACAGTCCTTCTGCACCAATTCCGAGTAGAAGTCGCAATAGGTGCAGAAGCGCTGGCAGAAGGGGACGTGGATATAGACCATGGGCTTACCGGAGCATCAGTTCGGCGCGTCCGAGGGCGGAGCGCGTGGTGTAGGCCTCGACGGTGTAGATGCCCTTTCCGATCTCGCCCAGGTCCTTGATGTAGATGCTCAGTTCCACTTCCTGGCCCTCGTAGTCGATCTCACGGGAGGCGGAAGCGGTCATCGTTTCGCCGTTCATGGTGAAGTCGGTGGAGGAGTTGTTCAGCAGGATGAGGCCGTTCGGGTCCTTCAGGCGGACATATACACGCACCGGGCCCCGCTCGGCGATCTCATTCTCCACCAGGGAGAGGGTTGCGACGAAGTATTGGACGCGGCTGGAGCGGTCGGTCTCCCTGTCGGAGCCGTTGTAGGCTTTCAGGTGCAGGCCGCGGGCCTTGATGACGGCCCCGGCGGCCACCTGGCCGGAGAGGCTCTCCACCTGGCGGGTCAGGTTCTCATTGGCCTGGCGGCTCTCGGCGGCTTCCCGGCGGGCGGCGGCGGCATCGGCCGTCAGCTGCTTGTTCAGGGTGTTCAGGGAGTCGATCTGGACGATGTAGCCGCGCATGATGGAGCGCAGGGTGCCCAGTTCCTTCTCATACTGGCGGATCTTCGCGCGGTTCGTCGCCTCGGTCTTGGACAGTTTGTCGATGAGGAGGGCTACCTGCTCGCGGGAGGTATCCAGCTGGCTGTTGATGTTCTCGTAGTCGGAGTTCAGGTTCTCAAAGTCGTTCTGGAGGTTGAGGAGCTGCTGGGTGAGCTCGGCCTTCTCGCCTTCCAGTTCGTTCACCAGTCCGCTCTTCTGGCTCCAGACCCAGGCCAGGGCGCCGCCCAGGGCCAGGGCCGCGACGGCGAGGATGATGGTGGCGGTCTTCAGGCCGCCGTTCCGGTTTTTCCGTTCACGCTCTTCGCGTTCGATTCTCTCGAGGGGGTCTTCAGTCATGGTGATTTTCGTTTTAAATATGTGCAAATATATCTATATTTGTGAAAATTGTCAATAATCGTACCATGGAAAACGTCTATGCACAGCGCGTTGAGGCCATCCGGTCCCAGATGCGGGAACGGGGATGGGACGCGGTCATCCTCACGGGGAGCGATCCCCATGCCAGTGAATATCCGGCGCGTCGCTGGAAACAGGTGGAATGGGTGTCGGGCTTCACGGGGGAGGCGGGAGACCTGTGCATCACCCTGGACCACGCCGGCCTGTGGACCGACACGCGGTATTTCATCCAGGCCGTGAAGCAGCTTGCCGGAACCGGGATCGAGCTCCATAAGATGCGGGTGCCCGAGCAGGTGCCCATCCCGCAGTGGCTGGCTTCCCGCGGCTTCGCGCAGCCGGTCGTCGCCGTGGACGGCCTGTGCCAGACCGTATCGGCAATGGCCGGCCTGAAGGCGGCCTTCGGCGGGGAGGTACGTGTCGTGTCCGTTCCGGACCTGCTGTCCCCGCTGTGGACGGACCGGCCGGCGATTCCATCGACTCCGATCATCACCCTCGGGGAGGACCTGACAGGGGAGTCCCGCGAGGCGAAGATCCATTGGCTCCGTAAATGGATGGTCCTGCAGGGGGTCGATGCCATCTTCCTCACCGCCCTGGACGAGATTGCGTGGCTGCTGAACGTCCGCGGCTCGGATGTGGACTACAACCCGCTGGTGATCTCTTACCTGCTGGTGACGATGGACGACGTGTTCTGGTTCGTCCGCAAGGATGCTTTCTCGGAGCCGGATGAGGAGACGAAGGCCAGTTTTGACGAACTGCTTTCCGATGAGGTGACCCTCTGCGACTACGAGGAGGCCGGCATCGCGCTGTCCACCTTTGTCGATGAGGACGTGGACCGGATCTTCGTGGACCCGGCTACGCTGAACATCCATATCCGCGGCTACCTGGACGAGTGCGGCTACGACGTCGTCGAAGGGCTGTCGCCTGTTCCGCTCCGTAAGTCCGTGAAAAACAGCGTGGAAATCGAGGGTATGCGGGAGGCGCACCTGGAGGACGGCCTCGCTATGGAGAAATTCCTCTACTGGCTGGAAGGCCAGGTGGGACAGGTGGACGAGTGGGAGGCTGCGTGCAAGCTCCAGTCGCTGCGGGCGGAGATCCCCGGCTACCGGGGCGACAGCTTCGAGACGATATCGGCCTATGGGCCGGGTGCGGCATTGCCGCATTACGTGACCCCGCGCAACGGCGCGCCGGTTCTGGAACCCCACGGCCTGTACCTCGTGGACTCCGGCGGCCAGTACCTCTTCGGCACGACGGACATCACCCGGACGATTCCCATGGGCCCTTGCACGGCCCTGGAGAAGGAAGACTATACGCTCGTGATGAAGTGCCACATTGACCTGTCCATGGCGGTATTCCCGGTGGGCACCTGCGGCTGCCACCTGGACATCCTGGCCCGCAACCCCCTCTGGCAGAGCAAGCGCAACTTCGGCCACGGCACCGGCCACGGCGTGGGCTTCTTCCTGGGCGTCCACGAAGGGCCGCAGGAGTTCCGCCAGAATTTCAACGCCTACCCCTATGTCCCCGGCATCATCAACACCATCGAACCCGGCCTGTACCGGGAAGGCATGCACGGTGTGCGGCACGAGAACGTGGTCCTGGTGCGCGAGGACGGTACGAACGACTTCGGGACGTGGTACACCTTCGAGACACTGACCTTATGCCACTACGATACCTCCGTCCTGGTCCTCGACCTGATGACACCCGAGGAAATCGCCTGGCTCAACGCCTACAACGAGCACGTCTACCGCACCCTCTCGCCCCGCCTCCCTTCGGAAATCGCCGCCTGGCTGCGCGAAAAGACCCGGGCCGTCTAGGCGCTTCGGGGACTTGCTTCCTGACGTGCCGCTCTTGTTGGCGGCCGTCGAATGGAAGTGGTTGATATTTAATGCATTAAGCAAAGTGTTCTGGGAGGTTTTCCCCAGAACACTTTGCTTAATAGCCTGTTGTTCAGGCGTTTCCATTCAACGGCCCTTTCGGGCCCTTGACATTTCCTACTGATTCAGCGCATCGGCGCTCTTGATGAACTTCGCGAGATCCTCGTCGGAGACGTGGTAGTTCTGCATTTCGCCGGAGAAGTACTGGTCGTAGGCGCTCATGTCCACGAAGCCGTGGCCGGAGAGGTTGAAGAGGATGGTCTTCGCTTCTCCGGTCTCCTTGCACTTGAGGGCCTCGGTGATGGTGGCGGCGATGGCGTGGCAGGACTCCGGGGCGGGGATGATGCCTTCGGTGCGGGCGAACAGAACGCCGGCGCGGAAGGAGTCCAGCTGCTCGATGTCGACGGCCTCCATGTAACCGTCCTTCATCAGCTGGGAAAGGATGACACCGGCACCGTGGTAGCGCAGGCCGCCGGCGTGGATGGCCGCGGGCTTGAAGGTGTGGCCGAGGGTGTACATGGGCAGGAGCGGGGTCATGCCGGATTCGTCGCCGAAATCGTACTCGAACTTACCCTTGGTGAGCTTGGGGCAGGAGTAGGGCTCGGCCGCGATGAAGCGGGTCTTCTTGCCGTCCTGGATGTTGTGGCGCATGAACGGGAGGGCGATGCCGCAGAAGTTGGAACCGCCGCCGAAGCAGGCGATGACGATGTCCGGATATTCGCCGGCCAGGGCCATCTGCTTCTCAGCCTCCAGGCCGATCACCGTCTGGTGCAGGCACACGTGATTGAGCACGGAACCCAGGGCGTATTTGCAGTTGGGGGTGTTCACCGCCAGTTCGATGGCCTCGGAGATGGCGCAGCCCAGGGAGCCCTGGTCGTTCGGATTCCGGGTGATGATGTCCTTGCCGGCCCGGGTGGACATGGACGGGGACGGGGTCACGGCGGCGCCGAAGGCCTGCATGATGCTGCGGCGGAACGGCTTCTGCTCATAGCTCACTTTCACCATATACACGGCGCAGTCGATGCCGAACTTCTTGGTGGCATAGCTCAAGGCACCACCCCATTGGCCCGCACCGGTTTCGGTGGTCAGGTTCGTGATGCCCTGCTCCTTGGCGTAGTAGGCCTGGGCGATGGCGGAGTTCAGCTTATGGCTGCCGGCCGGGGAGACGGACTCGTTCTTGAAGTAGATGTGGGCGGGCGTTCCGAGGGCTTTCTCCAGCTCATAAGCACGCACGAGCGGGGTGCAGCGGTAGGCGGCGTACTGCTCGCGGACGGCTTCCGGGATGGGGATCCATTCGTCGGTCTGGTTGAGCTCCTGGTCGGCACAGGCCTTACAGAAGATCGGGTACAGGTCCTCAGGCTTCAACGGCTGGCGGGTGGCCGGGTGGAGGAACGGCTGCGGCTTGTTGGGCATGATCGCCTGGATGTTGAAGTAATGGGTCGGGATCTCGCTCTCCGGGAGCATGTACTTTTTCTGTTTCATGTTGTTTTGTGTTTATAGTTTGTTGTTTGTCTGCATAAAGAAAGGAGGCGCGCTGCAAGTCAGCGTGCCTCCTATGGTTTATGGTCCACTATCTACGGCAATGCGACTTACAGCTAGAAACTGCAAGGGCGCCACCAGAAGTTATTGACCATTTGTGTTTTCATCTCGATTGCAAAGATGTGCAATAGATTCCGAAAATGCAAGGAAAAATTAAAAAATTTAAATAGCCGCGGCCTGGATGTAAGCGTTGATCGCCGTGCTCACGAAAAGGAGGACGATGATCGCGCTCACGATGATGCCGATGACCTTGAGGCGCTTCAGCCATTTCTTGTTGTTCCAGCCGATGGTCTGGAACATGCTCCAGAAACCGTGCTCCAGGTGCAGGAACAGGGCGACGAACCACACCATGTAGAGGGCGACGACCCACCACTTGCTGAAGGTAGCCATCAGCAGGGCATAGGGGTTATCGACATAGGTGCCCACGCCGAACATCTCCGGAAGCTGCATCTTGGCCCAGAAGTGGTTGAGGTGGAAGCCCAGCAGACCCAGGATCAGGATGCCCAGGATCGCCATGTTCTTGGCGCTCCAGCTGTCGTTCTTGGCCTTGGAAGCCACTTCATAACGCTTGATGCCGCCACGCTTGCGGTAGTTCTCGACGGTGAGCCAGATGCCGTAGCAGATATGGATGATGAAACCCAGCGCCAGGATGGGGACCATGATGCTGATGAAGCCGGTGGACATGAAATCGCAGCCCAACTTGAACAGGCCGTCTCCCTGGGAGAACAGGGTATCGTCCGCCGCCACGACATTGAACTTGCCGGTGAAGGAGTCGATGACGGAGAAGAAATTAATGGTGCCGTGCAGGAGCAGGAAGATGATGAGGAAAGCGCCGGTGACGCTCTGAATGAACTTCTTGCCGATGGAGGAGGTCAGGAAATTAGCCATTATAAGTCAGTTGTTGTGTTTGTCAATAAGTATGCAAATATAGCTTCTTTCTTGCAAGTTTCATAATATTTCAATACTTTTGTTTGAAATCCGAATCGAATACAGCCATGTACAAAAGAGTTTTACTCAAGCTCAGCGGCGAGAGCCTCGGCGGTCCGGCCGGCAAGGGTCTGGACACGGAAAGCCTGTCCGCCTACGCAAAGGAAATCGCGGCGGCCGCGAAGGCCGGCCTCCAGGTAGCCATCGTCAACGGCGGCGGCAACATCTTCCGCGGCCTGCAAGGGGTCGGGAAGGGCTTCGACCGCGTGGACGGTGACAAGATGGGCATGCTCGCCACCGTCATCAACTCCCTCGCCCTGTCGATGTTCATCAAGGAGGAAGGTGTTGAGGCGCAGGTATTTACGGCTACGCCCATGGAGCCCGTCGCCAAGTACTACATGCGGGACGATGCGGTGAAGGTGCTGGAGCGGGGCGGCGTCGCCCTCATCGCCGGCGGCACCGGCAACGCCTTCGTCACCACCGACTCCGGCGCGGCCCTGCGCGCCCTCGAGATCGGTGCCGACGCCCTCCTCAAGGGCACCCGCGTGGACGGCGTCTACACCGCCGATCCGGAAAAGGACCCCACGGCCGTCAAGTACGACGAACTCACCTTCGACGAGGCCATCTCCAAGCACCTCAAGGTGATGGACCAGACCGCCTACGCCCTCTGCTCCGACGGCAACATGCCCATCATCGTCTTCGACATGAACGCCACCGGCAACCTCACCAAGCTCATCAAGGGCGAGAAGGTCGGCACCCTCGTGCATCCGTAGTTGTCGCCTGCCTGCCGGGCTGGTCAAAGATTCCTTTCTTTTGGCCCGTCGAATGGAAAATATTGATTAATACCGCTTTATGCATAGTGTTCTGGGCGTTTTTACCCAGAACACTTTTTGTAATTGGCTTATTGATAGGAACATCCATTCGACGGCCTTTCGGGATTCAAGTGAAAGTGACCGGCGCTATTTTGTGATTGTCTCTTGCAAATCCCGAAAAACCTTCCGACATTCGCATGTGGCCCGTTTTCGGGGGCCGTTCTGTTTGTTGAGCGCTATGAAGAGAAGGGTATTTTACAAAGGCATACTGAATCACTGCTACCAGCGGACAGCGGATCGCGGTGTTTTGTTCTACACCTATAGTGACCATCTGGTCTTCTTTACCCAGTACTGCGTCATGGCTCGGAAGTATGGGATTCGGGTTCTGGCGGTCTGCCAGATGCCGGACCATGTCCACGATTCGGTCATCGCGAACCGGAAACAGGATTTGGAGATGTTCAAGCAGTATACCAATTCGGGTTTTGTCCGGAAGCGGAGTGAGCAGTATGGCCTGACCGGATCCGTTTTTGACTGCTCTTTTGGCAGCGTTCCGAAAGTCGGAGACAAAAAGGCTCGCACCAACCTGATTTATGTCGGGAACAATCCCGTGGAACGCAGGCTGGTATCCAAGGCGGAAGAATACCGTTGGAACTACCTTGCTTACGCTGCCTCCGACCATCCTTTCTCCGAAAAGCTGGTTGTCCGGGATGCCCGCTGGCCGCTCCTGAAGGCTATCAAGGAGGTGAAGGCTCAGTATGATGCATGTAAACCCTTGAACTACGCTCAATTACAGCGAATCTTCCAACCTTTGGACCGAAAGGAAAGCCTCCAACTGACGGATTTCATCATCACCACATACAATGTCATTGATTATGCGTATGCCATCCGGTTTTTCGACACGTATGACCGGATGCTGATCGCTCTCCACGCCACGACGGGCAGTGAGTACGATCTGAACGAAATTTTCATCGGCAAGTCCGACGCTCCATACAATAAAATGACCAGTATCTTGTTACGGGAACGACTTGTCCGGGACATCCATGAAATCCTGCGTCTTTCCGTCGATGAAAAATACGGGCTGTTCCTCCTGCTGAGGCGTGAAACGGAAGCCCCGGCCGAGCAGATTGCTGCCTTCCTGCACATGCCCCTAAAAAAGGTGTCGAATGGAAATGACTGATAGCCACTATGTTATGTAAAGTGTTCTGGGCGTAACCGACTAGAACACTTTGCGCAAATGCTTGATTGAACGGGATTTCCATTCGACGGCCGGCGAAATGTCCGGCACCGATTTTGCTGACCGGCGAAGAAACTGTGAAAAACGATAGGTATTCCGCCGTTTTTCATTATATTTGCATGATTCACTGAAAACACGAAAGACTATGTTACCGAGAGCAAAAGAAATTGTGGATGCTGCTGCCCTGAAGATGCAGGATGCGGTGGACTTCCTGGAGGAGGACCTCAAGAACTACCGGGTGGGGAAGGCCTCGCCGGCCATCTTCAACGGGGTCACGGTGGACTACTACGGAACCGCCACGCCGCTTAACCAGGTGGCGTCCATCACGACGCCGGATGCGAAGACCATCGCCATCCAGCCGTGGGAGCGCAGCATGATCAATAAGATCGAGAAGGCCATCCTGGATGCCAATGTGGGCCTGACCCCGTCCAACAACGGCGAGATCATCCGCTGCATGGTGCCGGCCCTCACCGAGGAACGCCGCCGCGAACTCATCAAGAAGGCCAAGGCACAGGGCGAGACCACGAAGGTGACGGTCCGCAACGCCCGCCGGGACGGTATCGACCTCCTGAAGAAGGCCCAGAAGAACGAGGGCCTCAGCGAGGACGGCGAGAAGGAGGGCGAGGAAGAACTCCAGAAGGTGACCGACAAGTACGTCAAGGCCGTGGATGCGGTCATTGCCGCCAAAGAAAAGGAAATTCTGACCGTTTAGGTTTGGATTTTAAAATTATTTAGTTACCTTTGTCCGAACTAAATTTCAGACAATGCGATTTTACGGGTTCAGCTATTGGAAGCACTATTATCAGGACAGGTAATAGCCGGACGTCGTATCATCATAGGTAATAGACTTTATGTTGGGCTGTCCGGATAAGGATGGCCCTTTTTTTGGGACCGGACCATGAAGAAAGTTGCAATCTTGGGGCATCGCGGCAGTTTCCATGAGGAGGCTGCAAGGGCTTTTTATCAGGACATTCCGCTGGAGCTGCTGGGATTCGACAGTTTCGAGCAGATGCTGATGGCCTATGATGCGGCCGATGTCGACGCCGTGGTCATCGCCGTCGAGAATACGCTTTCCGGCGGGCTTGTCCGGAATCTGGAATTGATTCATTCCGGTGGCTACCAGGTTGTCGGCGAGGTGCATATCCCCATCCATCAGTACCTCATGGCGCTGCCCGGAGAGACCCTGGCGTCCATCCGGGAAGTCCGTTCCCACGAAATGGCGCTCTATCAGACCCGTTCGTACTTTGAGAAGAATTGTCCGGGAGTGACCCAGACCCGCACATCCAGTACGGTTGCAGCCGTGCAGGAAATCGTATCGGGCCAGCTGAAAGGGGTCGCTGCCGTGGCCTCCCGGCTCGCCGCCAAGGAATACGGGCTGGAAATCCTGGCCCGGGAAATCGAGTCTTTCAAGGAGAACAGGACCCGCTTCTACGTGCTGGACCGTTATTTCCGGCCGGAGCAGCCGGACAAAGCGTCCTGGTGCTTCACGCTGCCGCACAAGTCCGGCGCCCTGGCCCAGATCCTGACCATCCTGTCCTTCTATGAAATGAACCTGACCCGCATCCAGTCGCTGCCCATCCCGGGTTGTCCGTGGGAGTATTTCTTCTATGCGGACATCCGTTTCGACGATTCCGTCCGCTACCGGCAGGCGATCTCGGCGGTCCGGCCCCTCCTGGCCGACCTGGATGTCATGGGCGTTTACAAGGCAAGTTTTTAAGTTTTAATAATTTCTACAGCTATGAGCGAATCGCGCGTCTCCAAAAGAATGGCCCGTCTGTCCCCTTCCATGACGTTCGCCATGAACCAGTTGAGCAATGAGTTGAAGGCCAAGGGGATTGATGTGGTAAATATGAGTCTGGGCGAACCGGACTTTGATACCCCGGAGCATATCAAGTCTGCTGCTGCCCGGGCGATGGAGCAGGGTTATACCCATTACACGCCGGTGCCTGGCGCCCTGTCCCTCAGAGAGGCCATCGCCGGCAAGCTGTCCGGGGAAAACGGCCTGACTTATAAACCTTCGGAGATCCTCGTGTCCAATGGCGCCAAGCAGAGTATCTGCAATGTCCTCATGGCCCTGGTCGACGAAGGGGACGAAGTCATTATCCCTACGCCCTACTGGGTGAGTTATCCGCAGATGGTGCTGCTGGCCGGTGGAACGCCGGTCTATGTTGAAACCGGTCTTTCCCAGGGGTTCAAGATGACTCCCGACCAGTTGGAAAAAGCGATTACGCCCAACACCAGGATGGTCATCCTGTGCTCTCCCAGCAATCCTACGGGCGCCGTCTATTCCCGGGAAGAGCTGGAAGCATTAGCAGATGTGATTCTCCGTCACGAAGGTGTGCTTGTCCTCTCGGATGAGATCTATGAGCACCTGAACTATGTGGGCGCCCATGCCTCCATTGCTTCCTGCCCCGGAATGCAGGAGCGTACGGTGCTGATCAACGGCGTTTCCAAGGCGTATGCCATGACCGGCTGGAGAATCGGCTTCATCGCTGCCCCCCAGTGGATCGTTTCCGCCTGTAATTTACTCCAGGGACAGTATACCAGCGGGCCCTGTTCCGTCAGCCAGAAAGCGGCGGAAGAGGCCTGGCGCGGTTCCCAGGCTTGCGTCGAGGAGATGCGCCAGGCTTTCCAGCGCCGGCGGGATCTGCTGGTGAGCAGGATGTCCCAGATTCCGGGCCTCGAAATCAATGTTCCGGAAGGCGCATTCTATCTTTTCCCCAAATGCTCTTCCTTCTTCGGGAAGACCGATGGCAAGAAGGAGATCCATTCGTCCACCGACCTGGCCCTGTTCCTGCTGGAAGTCGGCCATGTGGCCGTGGTGGGAGGAGACGCTTTTGGCGCTCCGGACTATTTCCGTCTGTCCTACGCCACGTCGGAGGCTCAGATCGAGGAAGCCGCGAAGCGGATTGCGAACGCCCTGGCCCTCTTGAAATAATATGCAGAAGGAAAGAACGATAGGCTTCGTGGGCCTGGGACTCATCGGCGGCTCCATGGCCGTGGACCTGCGCGCCCGCGGTTATGCCTCCCGGCTGATCGGCACGGACAAGAATCCGCTCAATGCCGAGGCCGCCTGCCGGCTGGGCCTGGTGGACCGCGTGGCATCCCTGGAAGAATGTATCGAAGCCAGCGACATCATCGTGGTGTCCGTTCCGGTCAGTGCGGCGACGGGAATCATCCAGACCGTGCTGGATACGTTCAAGGACAAAGGATACACGGATAAGGTGGTCCTGGACGTCTGTTCCACCAAGTCGCAGATGGCGGAGCATCTCAAGTATCATCCGCTGCGCAAACGGTATGTGGCCACCCATCCTATGGCCGGTACGGAGCACTCCGGTCCCTGGGCGGCGTTGCCGGGCCTGTTCGACGGAAGGGCCTGTATCATTGCCGACCGGGAAGAGTCGGACGCCTCGGCCGTGCGCGACGTGGAGGAACTGTACCGAACGCTGAACATGCGGATTGTCTATATGACCTCGGATTCCCACGATGTCCATACCGCCTATGTTTCGCACCTTTCGCACGTATCCTCCTTCGCCCTTGCCCTCACCGTGCTGGACAAGGAGCGTGACGAGAAGCACATTTTCGACCTGGCTTCCGGCGGTTTCTCCTCTACGGTCCGCCTGGCGAAGTCCAACGCCGATATGTGGGTGCCGATTTTCATGCAGAACCGCGACAACGTGCTGCGCGTGATGGACACCTATATCGAAAAGATGCAGGCCTTCCGGACGGCTATGGCGGATTACGACGAAGAAAAAGTCCGTGAGCTGATCGATGAAGCGAACCGGATCAAGAAGATTATCAGATAATTATGGCAAAGACACTGGACATTGTCCCCGTCAGCGAATGGGGATTCTTTACGCTTCCGCGGCCGATGGTGATCGCGGGGCCCTGCAGCGCGGAGAGCGAGGAGCAGGTGATGGAAACGGCCCGGGCGCTCGCGGAAAGCGGCCTTCACGTGTTCCGGGCGGGCATCTGGAAACCCCGTACGCACCCAGGCAGCTTCGAGGGCGTGGGCATCCCCGGCCTCAAGTGGCTCAAGCGGGTCAAGGAGGAAACGGGCATGAAGGTCTGCACCGAGGTGGCGAGCGAGAAGCACGTCTATGAGTGCCTCAAATACGGCATCGACATGGTGTGGATGGGTGCCCGCACGAGTGCGAATCCCTTCCTGATGCAGGAGATTGCCGATGCGCTCCGGGATACGGACATCCCCGTCCTGGTGAAGAATCCCGTGAATCCGGACCTGGACCTGTGGATCGGCGCCCTGGAGCGCCTGAACCAGGCCGGTGTGCGGAAACTGGGTGTCATCCACCGCGGTTTCTCCACGACGGACAGCGCGCCGTACCGCAATGCCCCGGGTTGGCAGATCGCCATCGAACTGCGTTCACGCTATCCCGACCTTCCGTTCTTCGCCGACCCGTCCCACATGGGCGGTGACCGGAAATACCTGCTGGAACTCTCCCAGCGGGCGATGGACCTGGGTCTGGAAGGGCTGATGATCGAGTCCCACTGCAATCCGGCGGTGGCCCTGAGCGACGCCAAGCAGCAGCTGACCCCGCCGGCCCTCGTCGATATGCTTCTTTCCCTCCAGATCCGTGAAAAGGACTCCGGTGACAAGAATTACCGCGAGGGAATCGACCAGCTCCGCGCACAGATTGACATCCTGGACGAGAACCTCCTCTACACCCTGGGTTCCCGTATGGGCGTGAGCAAGAAGATCGGTACCTACAAGCGGGAGCACAACGTGGCCATCCTCCAGATGTCACGCTGGGACCAGCTCCTGGCGGGCATGCAGGAAAAGGCCCGTGCCTACGGGCTCTCGGAGAAGTTCGTCGCGGACGTGTTCAACGCCATCCACGAGGAATCCGTCAGGGTTCAGAACGAAGTTCTCTCAGACGGTCCAGCAGCGTAGTCTCGAAGACCTCCTGCTCGGCGGGCGACAGGAAATTGATTTGAATGGGTACCTGGAACAGGCGTTCGCGCAGGATTCCGGGTACTTTTTTCGTATCCACGACCCGCTGGGCGTCCTTCTCGGTGGTGGCGACGCAGGCGGTAGGGGAACCCTGGACGGCCCGGACGACCTTGCGGATGTCGCCGTTGGTGTACTTGTGATGGTCCGGGAAGCCGAACCGCTTGACAATCTTGTAACTGTCGGAGAGATAGCCCCGCAGCTGGGTGTCCTTGGCGATGCCGGAGAACAGGACGAGGCGCTGGGCGTAGATGAAACGGTTGTCGGCCTCTTCCGGGAAGACGGGCACCATGGGCTCGTAACCGATGGTGGTGAACAGGAGGGTCTGGACCTTCTCCTGCTTCTTCCGCAGTTTCCGGATACCGGTGCAGGTGGCGGGATTGAACTGGTCGAGGCCCAGCTGAGCCGCCCATTTCCCCTTCTCCCACTCGTCCAGGTAGGTCGGGCATTTGGTGACGATGAGGATGTCGGCCGCCTTCAGGCGGGAGGGGAGGTCGCGTAGTTTGCCCCAGGGAAGGAGCTTGTCCTTCTTGACCGGACGGTTGTAATCGATGAGGACGATGTTCACGTCGGCGCGGAGCCGGCGGTACTGGAAGGCGTCGTCCAGAAGGATGAGGTCGGCCTTGGGGACGTCCTTGTCCAGGCACTTCCGGGCTTTCCGGGAGGTCTGGAGTTCCTCCGGATGTGTGAGGAAACGGCATCCCTCCACCCGGTTCTTGTCCACGGCGACCGTGACGACGGGGAATTTCTTTGCAATCTGCAGCGGCTCGTCGCCGTACAGGAGGGCCGTTCCGTCGCGCCCTACCTTCTGGAAGCCCTTCGTCTTCCGCTTGTATCCCCGTGACAGGACGG
>Ga0265299_10000641_pt1 | contig 42870 bp, 29 predicted proteins | sample AusTroGonzalo_MG_4_FD_193485 | JGI IMG/M metagenome (GOLD analysis project Ga0265299, IMG submission 193485) | Bovine rumen microbial communities from tropical cattle in Woodstock, Queensland, Australia - Gonzalo_02 | ecosystem: Host-associated > Mammals > Digestive system > Stomach > Rumen ...
TGAATCTGATGAATGCACATATCTTTTCTGTCATTAAGGCCGGGTTTGACATGGCTCCGTTGCGGCCGCTGCTTCTCATTCCGTTATGTACAATAGCCCGGCGTATGTCAGTTGACATCTTATCAGTAGCTGTAGCCGTGCCTTGGGCTTTAATCTTGACCGTGCCGCCTAGAGCAATGATGGCGGCAAGTATACAAACAAGTATTCTTTTCATATCATTCACTTTCCGATGCAGAAGTGGTGGAAAATGTTCTGGAGGGTCTCGTCGGGGGTGATGGCGCTGCCGGTTATCTGGGCAAGGTCTTGGAGAACCTGACGCAGGTCTTCGGCTATAAGGTCGCCTGGTAGGGTGGAGTCAAGGCCGTTTATTACGCGCTCCAGATTTCTGTGGGCGCTGGTGAGAGCCTCATAATGGCGTGTCTGGGTCACTATTACGGTGTCGGCGCTTATCTCCGGAATATCGGCAAGAGCGTAAATGAAATTCTCAAGCTCTGCAATGTTCTTGTTGAACTTGGCCGATATCTCTATGACTCTTATGTCATCGGCTTTAAGGTTCAGGGCCGATGAGTCAAATGCGCTGTAACTGTTCAGGTCTGATTTGTTGAGAGCCAGGATAAGCTTTTTGCCTTCAAGGTGAGAAGCTATCTCTTTTATCTCATCCGTGGTGGGTTTGGAGTCAACCATCCAGATTACTATGAGCGCCTTGTCTATGGCGGCAAAGGTGCGGGTTATTCCAATCTGCTCTATCTCATCGGCGGTCTGGCGTATGCCTGCGGTGTCAATGAAACGGAACGTCACCCCGTTTATCTGGATGGAGTCCTCTATGGTGTCACGTGTAGTGCCGTGTATGTCCGATACTATGGCGCGGTCCTCCTTGACCAGGCGGTTCAGAAGGGTGGACTTACCCACATTGGTCTTGCCTACAATAGCCACAGGTACGCCCTGCTTGAGCGCCTGGCCGGTCTTGAATGAACGGGCCAGCTCCGTGATGCGGTCATCGGCACGTCGGGCCAGTGACAGCAGCTCTGTGCGGTCGGCAAACTCCAGCTCCTCATGGTCGGCAAAATCAAGCTCAAGCTCCAACAGGGATGTCAGTTGCAGCAGCTGCTCGCGCAGTACGGATAACTCAGATGAGAAATGTCCCTTGAGCTGGCTCATTGCAATGTGATGTGTAGCGCGGTTGCCCGATGCTATCAGATCGGCCACTGCCTCAGCCTGGCTCAGGTCCATCTTGCCGGCCAGGAAGGCGCGCTGGGTGAACTCTCCAGGCTCGGCCTGACGGCATCCGGCCTCAATTAGCAGGTGGCATACCTGCTCCAGTATATAGGCTGATCCGTGACATGATATCTCGGTGCTGTCCTGTCCGGTAAAGGAGTGGGGGGCGCGGAATACACTGATCAATACTTCATCGACTGTTGATTGGTCAGCGTCAACTATCTGTCCAAAGCTCAGAGTGTAGGGGGCGGCGCTGGCAAGCGGATGTCCGGACGCGGATTTGAAAATGCTGTCAGTCAATCGGATGGCATCGGGGCCCGATACACGGACAATGCCCAATGCGCCACCGGGACGGGTGGCAACAGCGCAGATTGTATCGTCGTTAAGTGTCACTTTTTTTCAGATGCGGTCCAGAACGCGGGTAATTAGACCTTCAAGCAGAGGCTTGTAGTCAGTGTTCATCTCCTTGGCGTAGCGGTTGGCTATTACCATGCATACCGTCATGGCGCGGTGTCCCAATATTGCGGCCAGTCCGGCAACGGCCGAACTCTCCATCTCATAGTTGGTTATGCGGTAGCCTTTGTATTCAAAGCTCTCTACCTTGGCATTCTGATTGGGATCAGCCAGAGGGGCACGCAGCACACGTCCCTGCGGGCCGTAGAATCCATTGCATGCTATTGTTACACCCGGTACCATCTTGTCATCGGCGGCCATGATGCGCTGCAGCAGTTCCAGATTTGCGTTGGCTACGTACGGGGCGCCTTTTTTCAGGGACCACTCCATATGTGTTATGAAGGCGCGCTCAAAATCCAGGTCACATACTTCATCGCGGCCTGCATAGAAGTTGAGCAGACCGTCAAATCCTATGCTCTTGACTGAACAGAGATAGGTGCCCAGAGGGGTGAACGGCTGCAATCCGCCGCATGTGCCTATGCGTACAATGTCAAGTGTTCGGTGAACAGGCTTCTCGGTGCGGGTGGCATAGTCAATGTTGGCCAGCGTGTCCAGCTCATTCATTACAATATCTATGTTGTCACAGCCTATTCCTGTTGACTGTACGGTTATGCGTTTGCCTTTGTAAAGACCGGTGGCGGTGCGGAACTCGCGGTTGCTTACGGTGCACTCCACGCTGTCAAACATAGAGGCTATGGTATCCACACGGCCTGGGTCACCAACCAGGATAACCTTGTCGGCCAACTGCTCCGGCTTGAGATGCAGATGGAAACATGAACCGTCACTGTTAATTATCAGTTCCGAGGGGGCGAAATAGGTACTCATAGCTCTATCTGTTCAGGTAATTAATCTCAATTGTGCGTATCTCATTCTCCATGCTTATGACCTGCTGCTCGGTCTTGAGCACTTTCTCCTCAAAGTCCAGTATCTGCTGGCGCATACGCTCTTTCTCCTGTCTGGAGGCATCGGCAAACTCATCACGCATACGGTCCAGTTTGGAGTAGTTGGTCTCATACTGATCTTTAAGGTCTGTCCAGCGCTCAAACATCTGCCTGGCCTCCTGGCTTTGGAACTCCGACAGTTCGTGATATGTGGTAAGGTCATCAACGATGAATGTGAATGATCCCTGTTCTTTCTTTTCGGTCTGCTCATAGCGGAGCAGCGTAAGACGTTGGCGTGCTGCGCGTACCTCATTAAGGTCAGTCTGACTCTCGGCAATGGACTGCAGACGTGCGGCGCGGTGAATGGCCAGTGTGTCACCTCCCTCATAGTTGAACTTGGAGTAGCTCTCGGAGGGGATGAATACGTATATGCATACCGTGTCCTGCGGCTGACGGCGGTCTGTGGCAAACCAGCCCAGGTTATTGGCCTCATCAATCACGTAGAGGTAGTCATTGGCTTCAGAGTTGAAAGGCATACCCATGTTCTCAGGCTTGAGATAACGGCCGGTAGCGCTGTTGTAACGTGATACGAATATGTCAAGGCCTCCCATTGACTCGCTGCCGTCAGATGCGTAGTAGATGGTTACGCCGTCATTGAGCAGGAACGGGTAGCGCAGGTTGCCGTCCGTATCAAGACCTTGAAGCATGCTTTCATCGGTCCAGCGGTCAAAACTGCGGAACTGGGTGTACAGATGAAACAGACTGTCGGCTGCCATACGGCTGTAATAGACGTTCTGCCCCATCTCAGGCAGGAATACCTCGCCGTCGTCATCTGTCTCAAAGAAATCGGCGGCCGATGCCACTGAACCGGCTGATTTTCCCAGTATGTATGAACTGAAAAGTTCGTCCTTTGAAACAGTAAAACTGTCTATAAAGCATACGCGGTTTGTGTTGCGTACCATGCGGAACAGCGTTCTAAGGCTGTCGGCCATGGTGCTGAAACGCTCTTCAAGGATGGGATCATGCAGTTCCTTATCGGTTGAAATACCTTTGACGAATGTCTCAAAGTTGGTAATGGCTGCCTGATAATCCTCAATTTCCATGTAGTATTCGCCAAGTGCACGGTTGGCCTTGAATATCTTCTTGTCGGCGGCTTTCTGGAGGTAGGGCAGGGCTGCCTCGCGCTCGCCTGTCTCCATGCAGCATACTCCGTACCAGTAGTTGCGGTCGGCAGCGTCGGGCTTTTGCTTTAGATACTTGAGCATTATGGGCTTGGCTTTCTCATAGTCGCCCTGCAGGAAATAGTTGCGGCCCTGTTGCAGCGTCTGGCTGGAGAGGGCTATGCACGCCTGCAACAATATGATAGTCAGTGTGAGTTTCAATTTTTTCATACGGTCAAAGGTAATCAATTTTTTTATTTGCTACTTTTGCGCCCGGAAACAAAATACTCCTTTAGATGAAAGCTATCTTGACTATTTTCCTTCTGGTTATTTCAAATGTCCTGATGACGTTTGCATGGTATGGAAACCTTAAGTTGCAGGAGATGAAGGTCAGTACTGATTGGCCTCTGATACTGATTATCCTGGCTTCGTGGGGATTGGCTTTCTTTGAGTATTGCGTTATGATTCCGGCTAACCGTATAGGGTCCGATATCACCGGCGGTCCTTTCAATCTGGTTCAGCTCAAGGTTATCCAGGAGTGCATCTCACTCATTGTCTTCTCGCTTATCCTGGCCTTTTGCTTCAAGACTCAGAGCCTCCACTGGAATCATCTGGTTTCTTTCATTTTCCTGGTAATAGCAGTCTTCTTCGCTTTTTTGAAATAAGCTAAACGCAATAAAAAAAGGGCGGCAGATTTCTGTCGCCCTTTTTTTGTCGCTTTATCTTTACTTAGAAAGAGATTCGTGCATAGAAGCTGCGGCCTTGCGGCCGTCACCCATGGCAAGGATTACGGTTGCACCTCCGCGTACAATATCACCACCGGCATAGATGGTGGGTATTGATGACTGCATGCTCTCGTTTACGGCTATGGTGTTCTTGCGGCCCAGCTCCAAGCCCTCAATTGACTTGGGTACGATGGGGTTGGGTGATACACCTACAGCTACGATAACCATATCAACGTCAACGGTGATGGTCTCGCCGGTGGGAACCGGGCTGCGACGACCGCTTGCATCGGGCTCACCAAGCTCCATCTTCTCCAGAACAGCCTGCTTTACGCGACCGTTCTCATCGCCGATGTAGCGGATGGGGTTGTGCAGAGTCATGAACTCAACACCCTCTTCCTTGGCGTGCTTAACCTCCTCAAGACGTGCAGGCATCTCCTCCTCACTGCGGCGATATACGATCATAGCGCGATCGGCACCCAGACGCAGGGCAGTGCGGACAGAGTCCATAGCGGTGTTGCCGCCACCTACAATCATCATCTTCTTACCGAAGGTTACGGGGGTATCGGACTCCTTGCTTGCGGCATCCATCAGGTTGACGCGTGTCAGGTACTCGTTTGATGACATTATATTGATAAGGTTCTCACCCTCAATGTTCATGAAGTTAGGCAGACCGGCACCTGAGCCTACGAATATGCCCTTGTAGCCCTCGGCCTCAAGCTCGCTTACCTTGATGGTCTTACCTACGATACAGTCCTTAACGAACTTGACACCCATCTTCTGCAGGTTCTCAATCTCCACGTCAACGATCTTGTTGGGCAGACGGAACTCAGGAATACCGTACTTGAGCACACCGCCAATCTCATGCAGAGCCTCGAATACGGTTACGTCATAACCCAGCTTGGCCATATCGCCGGCGAATGACAGGCCCGAAGGACCAGAACCGATAACTGCAATCTTCTTGCCGTTTGATGCTGCAACCTCAGGTACTGAGATGTTGCCGCTCTCGCGCTCGTAATCAGCAGCGAAACGCTCCAGATAACCGATGGCAACAGGCTTCTTACCCATCTTAAGGTGTATGCACTTGCTCTCGCACTGCTTCTCCTGCGGGCAGACACGGCCGCAGACAGCGGGCAGGGCGCTGGTCTTCTTGAGCACCTTGGCAGCAGCCAGGTAGTTTCCGCGCTCAATATTCTTTATGAATGAAGGAATCTCAATATTTACGGGGCAGCCCTCCATGCAAGAGGGGTTGGCGCAGTCGAGGCAACGCTTGGCCTCCAGCAGAGCCTGCTCCTCAGTCAGACCCTGGTTGACCTCCTCCTTGCGGCTGTGACGACGATAGTCAGGTGCCAGCTCATTCATTACGCAGCGCTCAATTGCAGTGCGGTCCTTGGGTTTCATGGTGGCACGCAGATCAGCTCTCCACTGTGCGTTGCGGTCGGTCAGAACCTCAATGGGCTCAATCTCAGCCTTGGCCTTGCTTCCGCCGCAGCAGCATGAAGCCTTGTCCTGAGCGGGAGCTGCAGCAGCAACTGACTCCTCAAGCTTCTTCATCTCCTCGCGCTCGGTCTCCTTGAAGGCACCCATACGCTTCATCATGCCGTCCCAGTCAACCTCGTGGCCGTCAAACTCAGGACCATCCACGCATACGAACTTGGTCTTGCCGCCTACGCTTACACGGCAGGCACCGCACATACCGGTGCCATCCACCATGATGGTGTTGAGCGATACATCGGTAGAGATATTGTATTTCTGAGTGAGCAGGCAGCAGAACTTCATCATGATGGCGGGGCCGATGGCAAAGCACTTGTCAACCTTCTCACGGTTGATTACCTCTTCCATACCAACGGTTACCACACCCTTGTTGCCGTATGATCCGTCATCGGTCATGATGATGGTCTCATCGGCATACTTGTTAACCTCATCCTCAAGGATGATAAGCTCCTTGGTACGACCGGCCAGAACGGCTATTACGCGGTTGCCGGCCTCCTTGAGGGCCTTGATGATGGGGAGCATCGGGGCAGTACCTACACCGCCGCCGGCGCAGAGCACTGTACCGAATTTTTCAATATGGGTGGCCTGGCCCAGAGGACCTACCACGTCGGTGATCATATCACCAACCTCCAGTTTGCAGAGTCTGTTGGTTGAAAGACCAATGCGCTGTACTACCAGTGTGATGGTGCCGCGCTTTACATCGGAATCAGCTATTGTAAGCGGAATTCGCTCACCTTTCTCACCGATGCGGATGATTACAAAGTGACCTGCCTTGCGTGATTTGGCAATGAGCGGGGCCTCTACCTCAAACTTGAAAACGTTCTCTGAAAACTGTTGTTTGGATACAATCCTGTTCATATTGTTGTTATTTTGTCAGCTTGCTGATTTTTTGTGGCGCAAATTTACCTAAATTATGCATTTTGTCTCTATATTTGTGTAATCTAATTTTGAACAGGGACTATTATTTTGCAATTATTTGCAAAAGAACTGCATAATAAACAAGAACATATACAAAACAAATGAGTTATCTGCGTTTTGACAAGACATTCATGACCAATCTTGAGGAGACACTTCCCAGAGAGATTCTCCGCACCAACCGGTCGGGCGCATACCATTGCACTACTATAGTTGACTGCAACACACGCAAATATCACGGTCTGCTGGTTGTTCCCCTGCCGGAACTGGATAATGAGAATCATGTCCTGATATCCTCACTTGACGAGACGGTCATACAGCACGGAGCAGAATTCAACCTTGGATTACATCAGTACTGGGGGTACAATTTCAGCCCCAAGGGACACAAATACATAAGGGAATTCAATTGTGACAAGGTTCCTACCACAATATACCGCGTGGGTGGTGTTCTGCTCAAGAAGGAGAAGCTCTTTGAGCATAACGAGAACCGCATACTTATACGATATACGCTGCTTGATGCGCACTCTGAGACCACACTGCGTTTCCAGCCTTTCCTGGCGTTTCGCAGCGTGCGCCAGTTTACGCATGAGAACAGCAATGCCAGCCGTGAGTACCAGATGGTGGAGAACGGAATAAAGACCTCCATGTACCCCGGCTATCCGGAGCTGTATATGCAGTTCAGCAAGAGTAATGAATTTATATTCCGTCCGGACTGGTATCGCAAGTTTGAGTACTCCAAAGAGCTGGAGCGCGGATATGACTTCAACGAGGATCTGTACGTACCCGGATACTTTGAGATGCCTATTAAGAAAGGTGAGAGCGTAGTCTTCTCGGCCGGACTCTCGGAGGTCAAGACCAAGGGACTTAAGCGTACATTCACCGTTGAGGCTAATGAGCGTACCCCGCGTGACAATTTCTATCACTGTCTTAAGAATGCCGCCCATCAGTTCCATAACAAGGCGGACGGACATCATTATATCCTGGCCGGTTATCCGTGGTTCAAGTGCCGTGCGCGTGACCTGTTTGTATCACTGCCCGGTCTGACGCTCTCCATACGTGAGACGGAGGAGTTTGAAAGTGTCATGAACACAGCCCAGGAGGCCATACATGCTTTCATTAAGGGTGTGCCCAGCACGCTGCAGATATATGAGATGGAGCACCCTGACGTGTTCCTGTGGGCGGTGTGGGCCATCCAGCAGTACGCCAAGAAGGTGTCAAGGGAGCAGGCCTGGAAGAGATACGGTAAACTGCTCATGGATATGATGGATTTTTTGCGTCATAACCGTCATTACAATTTCTTCCTGCACAGCAACGGACTGGTTCATATAAACGGCAAGGAAAAGGCCGAGACCTGGATGAACTCCACAGCCAACGGCGTACCAGTGATACCGCGTACCGGTTATGTGGTTGAGATAAACGCCCTGTGGTACAACGCCCTTTTGTTTGTGGCTGATCTGACAAAGGAATTCGGCAAGCCCGATTACTCCAAGCGTCTGGAGACACTGGCTGCACAGACAGGCAAGTCATTCGTTAAGACCTTCCTTAACCAGTACGGTTATCTGTATGATTATGTGGATCGTGATGCACCGGACTGGAGCGTGCGTCCCAACCAGATATTTGCGGTGGCGCTTGACTACTCGCCGCTGGATCTCAAGCAGCAGAAGGCTGTTGTGGATATAGTGACCAAGGAGCTGCTAACCCCAAAAGGCCTGCGTTCACTCAGCCCCAAGAGCATGGGCTACAACCCCAACTATGTGGGCCCGCAGCGTGAGCGTGACTACGCCTACCATCAGGGCACGGCATGGCCCTGGCTGGCAGGATTCTACTTTGAGGCTTACCTCAAGGTGTTCAAGATGAGCGGTCTGTCATTCGTGGAGCGCCAGATGATAGGTTATGAGGATGAGATGACATCGCACTGCGTGGGTTCGCTGCCTGAACTGTTTGACGGCAACCCGCCGTTCAAGGGCCGTGGCGCCGTATCATTTGCCATGAACGTGGCGGAGATACTGAGAACAATTAAGATGATAAACGAATTTGAATAAGATATTATGCGTGTATTGATGTTCGGCTGGGAGTTCCCGCCCCATATCCTGGGAGGATTGGGAACGGCCAGTTTCGGATTGACAAGAGGACTGGCCAACCAGGGCGGAGTGGATATCACGTTCTGCCTGCCTAAACCATGGGGCGATGAGGATCAGAGCTTCATGAAGATTGTGGGCATGAACACCGTTCCCGTGGTATGGCGTAACCCAGACAACAGTGTGCTCAAGTCACGTTATCCGTGGATGGACTCAGAGGATTATTACCGTTTCCGTGACCATATCTATGCTGATTTCAACAACCTGTACACCAATGATCTGGGTTGCATAGAGTTCTCGGGACGTTATCCTGACAATCTGCATGAGGAGATAAACAACTACTCCATTGTGGCCGGTGTGGTGGCACGTACGGAGCAGTTTGACATAATCCATTCCCATGACTGGCTTACCTATCCCGCAGGCATTCACGCCAAGCAGGTGAGCGGCAAACCGCTGGTTATCCATGTGCATGCCACTGATTTTGACCGTAGCCGCGGCAATGTCAATCCCACGGTCTATGCCATTGAGAAGAACGGTATGGACTATGCTGACCACATAATGTGCGTGAGTGAGCTGACACGTCAGACCGTCATCAACAAGTATCATCAGGATCCGCGCAAGGTTTCAACCATGCATAACGCCGTTGAGCCTCTGCCGCAGGAGATTCAGGATATCAAGCCCATGCGTAAGCCTCATGAGAAGGTTGTTACGTTCCTGGGCCGTATCACTATGCAGAAGGGCCCCGAGTATTTTGTTGAGGCCGCCGCGCTGGTGCTCAAGCGTACTCATGACATACGCTTTTGCATGGCAGGAAGCGGTGATATGATGAATGCCATGATTACTATGGCTGCGGACCGTGGCATTGCCGACCGTTTCCATTTTCCCGGCTTCATGAAGGGTAAGCAGGTATATGAATGCCTCAAGTCAAGCGATGTATATATAATGCCTTCGGTGTCAGAGCCCTTTGGTATTTCACCCTTGGAGGCTATGCAGTGTGAGGTTCCTACCATCATATCCAAGCAGTCCGGCTGTGCCGAGATTCTGGACAAATGTATCAAGGTGGATTATTGGGACATCCATGCCATGGCCGATGCCATATACTCCATCTGCAACTATCCTGCGCTCTACGAGTATCTTAAGGTGGAGGGTAAGAAGGAGGTTGATGCCATTACCTGGGACAAGGTGGGAGAGCGTATCCTGGCGCGTTACAAGAAACTGCTGGGCATAAAGTAACAAGAAGATAAAAAGAACAAGATATGAAAACAATCTGTCTGTATTTTGAGATTCATCAGATTATACATCTCAAGAGGTACCGTTTCTTTGACATAGGTACTGATCATTACTATTATGATGACTATGCCAATGATACGAGCATAAGCAATATAGCCGAGAACTCTTATATCCCGGCACTCAAGACCCTGATTGAAATGGCCCGTAAGAGCGAGGGCGCATTCAAGGTCGCCCTGTCACTGTCAGGAGTGGGCCTGGAGCAGTTGGAGCGTTATGCACCCCAGGTTATCGACCTGCTGCAGGAGCTTGCCGCTACCGGTTGCTGCGAATTCATAGCTGAGCCTTACTCACACGGTCTGGCTGCACTTGCCCCCAACGGTGAGCAGTCTTTCCGTGAGGAGGTTAAGCGTCAGGTGGATAAGATTAACCAGCTTTTTGGACAGAAACCCAAGGTTTTCCGCAACTCCAGCCTCATCTATGATGATGAGATTGGCAGTGTAGTGGCCGATATGGGATTCAAGGGCGTACTTACCGAGGGTGCCAAGCACATACTTGGCTGGAAGAGTCCGCACTACCTCTATCATTGCGCGCTCAACCCCAACCTCAAGGTGCTTATGCGTGACTACAAGCTGTCCGATGACATAAGCCTGAGGTTCTCAAATCCCTCATGGGAGGCATATCCCCTGATGGCCGACAAATACATTGACTGGATTGCCCAGAGCCCCGAGGATGACGGCGTGTTCAACATATTCATGGAGCTGTGTGCACTGGGTATATATCAGCCGCTCAGTTCAAATATCCTTGAGTTCATGAAGAGCCTGCCTGAGGCAGCCAAGAAAAGAGACATTGGATTCCAGACTCCCAGCGAGGTTATCAAGACACACAAGTCTGTATCGGCCATTGATGTGCCGTATCCCATGTCATGGAACGATGAGGAGCGTGACATCAGTTGCTGGCTGGGTAACGTTATGCAGCGTGAAGCATTCAACAAACTCTATTCAATAGGTGAGCGCGTTATCCTGAGCAATGACAAGCATCTGCGTCAGGACTGGGATTATTTGCAGGCCAGCAATAACTTCAGGTTCATGACCACAAAGAACAATGCTGTGTCCATGGACCGCGGTATTTATGAGTCACCTTATGATGCTTTTACCAACTACATGAACATTCTGGGCGATTTCCTGCAGCGTGTCAACTGGGCTATGCCTCTGGATATTGATACTGAGGAGCTTAATGCTTTCCAGACAACTATCAGTAATCAGGATAAGAAGATTCAGGCTCTGGAAAAACAGGTTGCTCGCCTTAAGGCTGCCTGCGAGAAACCCAAAAAGTAATTTCTGCGAGAGATATCAGAACTTGGAGCGGATGGTTTTGATGGTGAGCTTGCCATCAGTACCGCCTATCAGTTTTACCTGATGCAGTTTTATGTCAAGGGTGTAGTTGATGGCGCTTCCGCTTGAGTTGACATCGGCAGTAACGGGAACCAGAACAACCTTGTTCCAGTCCGGACGTGCAGCCTCATATGCGGCCTTGCCGTTTTCAAGAGTCATGTTGTTTTGAGTCAGCCATTCGGCACGGTCGCTGTACATTTTTTCAATAAGTGCAGCTATGTTGTCATACGTGTAAGTACCGTATTTGGTTGAGTATGTTGATACAAAAGACTCAATCTTGTCAACCATGTTGTTGCGTGACATGAAATCTTTCAGCAGATCCTTGCGCACCAGCAGCAGGCTGCTTGGTACAGACGGCTTGTAGTAGCTTGAAGGTGTTATGGCGCAGGGTATGCGTAGCATGGCTGAGTTAAGGACATACTTGTCATCTCTCATCTCATCAACAGGTAGCGTTATTTCTGTCAGAACGCCAAACGGTGACCTGATCCATGTGCCGCTGTTGTCGGCCAGCTGGCTGTCCAGGTTGGTCCATTTGAAGGCGTTGAACTGAAGAACCTCGGTGTTTCCGGGGAATTCGGCCATCAGTGACATTACCTTAGGCTCACTGTCTTCATAACTGATGTACTTGAAGTTAACCTCCAGAACTGAATAATCTACATAGATTACCGTTCCGTCACCCTGTGAGCAGCGTACGTAAAAACCTTTTACCAGGTTCTCCATGAATGACTTGGCGCCGCTAAAATAGTATCTGGTGTCGGGGTTGTCATATGCTTCAAGAATGACCTTGGCCAGTGAGTCGGGTAGGGGAATTGTTATGCACGGGTAGTAACTGCTCTGAGCGCGGAGCGAGTCTGTCTGCTGCATGTTACGTCCCGATACGGTGATGCTGGCTATGGGCTGAGCTGATGTGTTGCAGAACTCCGATGGGTCAACGCTGGGGTAATATGCCTTGTTGGCGTCAATCATCCTGTCAAGAGGGAATACTTCAATCTTTATTGCGTTGGCCGGATCACCAAAGTAACCGGTGTAGAACAGCTTGAGGTTTGCGTAATATGGCTTTTGGCCTGCCACTGCCGAGTCAAACCACTCCGGGAACTTATGGTTGCCTATTCCGTATATGGAATCGGCCATGGTGAAGTTCTCCATACAGTTTAGCTGCGTCAGGTATCCTGATTCATATCCGGCTCCGCTGGCAGGGTCAGTAAAGCGGCCCAGATTGCACTGCGACGTCATTATTATAAGAGAGTCAGGTGACACTATGGTGCGTGATGCGGCAAAACTTGAATCGGCTTTAACCGTGATGACATCATCCTCCGGGGTGAGTGAACTGCCCAGACCGGATGTCTCATTGTCGCATGATATCAGAAGCAGAACTGCAATAAAGCTGTAAACCAGCGTTTTGAAATTCATATGTGTATGTTTCAATCAAAGAGTATTGTAGAAATCGTTGATGGCATCGGCACTCATGGTCATGGCGTCGCCTTCAAGTACGGGTATGCCTTTCTGCTTGGCAAAAGCGGGCAGTGAAGCATCAATAACAGGTGCGTTGCATATAACTCCGTCAGAGAACTCTATGGCCTTCTTCATGACAGCATTGTAGTCAATGGGACTGTCAAATGTGCCTATATCACCGGGAGTCATATCCTTGGTGGGGATTATATCGGGATATTTGTCATGAAAGTTCTGCTTGAATGCCTGCTCGTAGAGAGAATAGACAATCTTTGACTCACGGAATGCGGGCTCCTCCTTATATGCGGTCTTGACGTAGAGCGGAATAAGGGCTGAGAGCCATCCGTGACAATGGATTATATCCGGATTCCAGCGCAGTTTCTTTACTGTCTCCAGTACGCCGCGGGCAAAGAATATGGTACGCTCGTCATTGTCCTCATACTCAACGCCGTCCTTATCGGTTACAAGGAGACGGTTCTGGAAGAAATCCTCGTTGTCTATGAAATAAACCTGGATTCTGGCTGATTGCAGTGAAGCAACCTTGATTATGAGCGGATGATCGGTGTCATCGATTATAAGGTTCATGCCGGACAGCCTTATAACCTCGTGAAGCTGGTTGCGGCGTTCGTTTATATGCCCCCATTTGGGCATGAATGTACGGATGTCGTTACCCAATTCCTGGATGCTCTGAGGCAACTGCCTGCAGTAATCCGCCATCGGAGACTGACCTACAAAGGGTGAAATCTGATCAGCGATGATAAGGATTTTCTTTTCGCTCATAAAGTATGTTTTCTAAACAATATGCGAAGATATAAAAAAAAATGCTGAATTTGGCAAGCAGTTTGGCGTAATCTTTTGAAATCCCACAAATAATAACTTATTTTGCGGACTTTTTCAAACGTATTATGATTAAGGTAATAACAACCGTTAAGGAGCTTAAGGACGCCCTTAAATCATGCCGCGAGGCTGGAAAGACAATAGGTCTGGTACCCACCATGGGTGCACTTCATGAGGGACATGCGTCACTTGTACGCCGGTCAGTGGCCGAGAATGATGTAACTGTAGTAAGTGATTTTGTCAACCCCACACAGTTCAATGACAAGAATGACCTTAACAACTATCCGCGTACCATGGAGGCCGATTGTGCACTGCTTGACAAGGTTGGCGCACAGTACGTGTTTGCTCCGTCGGTAGAGGAGATGTATCCGGAGCCCGATACCCGTACGTTTGATTTCACACCTCTGGATAAGGTGATGGAGGGCCCCAACCGTCCCGGTCACTTTAACGGTGTGGCTCAGATTGTAAGCAAGCTGTTCTATGCTGTTGAGCCTGACCGTGCCTATTTTGGCGAGAAGGATTTCCAGCAGCTGGCCATAATCCGTGAGATGGTTCGTCAGCTTGACCTTAAGATAGAGATTGTGGGCTGCCCCATTGTACGTGAGGAGGACGGCATGGCTCTGAGCTCACGCAACATGCTCCTGAGCAAGGCCGAGCGCAAGCTGGCTGCCAACATATCACGCACTCTTTTTGAGAGCCGCTACTATGCCCGTCATCATACGCTCGCCGCAACACGTCAGTATGTCATTGACACCATCAACTCCCATGACGGACTTGAGGTTGAGTATTATGAGATTGTTGACGGCCGCACTCTGCAGCCCGTTGACAACTGGGATGCATCGGATTATATTGTAGGCTGCGTTACCGTTCACTGCGGTAAGGTTCGCCTTATTGATAACATCAAATACAAGGAATAATGCTGCTTACTGTACTGAAATCCAAACTGCACCGTGTTAAGGTGACCGATGCCAATATCAACTACATTGGCAGCATAACTATTGACGGCAACTGGATGGATGCGGCCGGCATCATTGACGGTGAGCAGGTTCATGTGGTGGATGTCACCAACGGCGCTCGCCTGGTTACCTATGTCATCCGCGGCGAGCGTGGTTCCAAGTGCATCTGCCTTAACGGTGCTGCTGCACGCCTGGTCTCAATAGGTGATACGGTGATAATCATTGCCTACGCCCAAGTCACCCCGGAGGAGGCCAAAACGTTTAAACCTACTGTGGTAATTCCATAAATTGAAAATTGAGAATTGAAAATTGAAATTTTATGGAGCAGCGAGAGGAGAGTTAAGCTTGCTTGAACTATCCCGCGACATAAAAAAGGGCTCGGAATTATCCGAACCCTTTTTTTAATTTTCAATTCTCAATTTTCAATTTTCAATTGGAATTATCCGAGCATAGTGAGGAGAATTCCAGCGGCGACGGCGGAGCCGATAACGCCGGCAACATTCGGGCCCATGGCATGCATGAGCAGGAAGTTGCTGGGGTTCTCCTCCTGACCAACCTGCTGTGATACGCGGGCAGCCATAGGAACGGCCGATACGCCTGCAGAACCGATAAGCGGGTTGATCTTCTCCTTAGAGAACACATTCATGAGCTTGGCCAGCAGGATACCGCCTGCGGTACCGCAACCAAAGGCAACGATACCCATAGCCAGGATCATCAGTGTACGTATGTTCAGGAATGAGCCGGCCGTGGCTGTTGCACCTACGGTGAGGCCCAGGAATATAACTACAATGTTCATCAGCTCGTTCTGCATGGTCTTGCTCAGACGGTCCACAACACCGCACTCCTTAGCCAGGTTACCCAGCATGAGGCAGCCTATAAGCGGAGCAGCATCGGGCAGGATAAGAGCCACGATGGTGGTGATGGCAATCGGGAAGATAATCTTCTCAGTCTTGCTTACCGGACGCAGCTGGTTCATCTTGATGGCACGCTCCTTCTTGGTGGTCAGGGCACGCATAATGGGCGGCTGGATAACCGGAACAAGAGCCATGTAAGAGTAGGCTGCAATGGCTATAGGGCCAAGCAACTGCGGAGCAAGCTTTGATGTCAGGAAGATCGATGTAGGACCATCGGCACCACCTATGATACCTATTGAGCCGGCCTCAGCCTCGGTAAAGCCCATTGCGTTGGCGGCAAGGAATGTCAGGAAGATACCCAACTGAGCGGCGGCACCTAAGAGCAGGCTCTTGGGGTTGGCAATCAGCGGTCCGAAGTCGGTCATGGCACCCACACCCATAAAGATAAGGCACGGATAGATACCGGCTTTTACACCTATATAAAGAATATCAAGCAATCCACCCTCACGCATGATTGTGCCATAGCTGTGATAGGCGGGGCTGTTAGCGTCAAGGAATGCTGTCCAGAGTTCTGAATGATACATTCCTGCACCTGGCAGGTTTGTAAGCAGCATACCGAATGCGATGGGGAGCAGCAAGAGCGGCTCGTATTGCTTCTTGATGGCCAGGTAGAGCAGGAAGAAACTGATGATAAGCATCAATCCCTGCTGCCAGGTCATGTTCATGAAGCCCATCTGCTGAAAGAATTCCAGAATATCACCCATTTTCTTGTACTTTTCAGTTTGGAAATGTTGTTATCCCAGAACCACGAGCAGATCATCCTGCATTACGGTCTGACCGGCGGTTACGGCAATCTTTGCAACCTTGCCGTCGCGGTCGGCCATAACGGCGTTCTCCATCTTCATACTCTCAAGGGTAAGCAGTGTTTCGCCCTTCTTTACGTCCTGACCCTCCTGTACCATAACCTTGATTATGGAACCGGGCAGGGGACTGGTAACCTTGTAGCCGTCGGCGGGAGCAGCGGCAGCCTTGGGAGCCTCGGCCTTGGGGGCGGGAGCAGCCTTGGGTGCAGCAGGTGCAGCAGCGGGAGCAGGTGCGGGAGCTGCAGCAGCGGCCTCGGTCTCAAGGTCAAGCAGCTTGTCATCCTGCATAACGGTCTTGCCGGGTTCTACGTAGATGGCCTTTACGGTACCGTCGGATTCGGCAGTAACGTTGTTCTCCATTTTCATTGACTCCATGGTCAGGAGCACGTCGCCCTTCTTTACAGCCTGACCGGCCTTGACCAGAACCTTTACTATTGATCCGGGCAGCGGACTCTTTACAGTCATCACTCCGGTGGGAACTGCAGCACCTGATGCGGCAGCGGCGGGGCGGCGTACTGCAGCTGCAGCAGGGGCCTCCTCCTTCTCTAACTCTACCTTGTAGGTCTTGCCGTTGATTGTTACCTCGGCAAAGTTGTCCTCAAGTTCATTGACAGCAGCGTTGTACTGCTTGCCGTCTATTGTGAATTTGAATTCTCTCATAATTAAATAATTAACGATGCAAGTTGTTCATTCCGTAAAGCTTTGAACTCCAGCCGGAGCGCTCTACTCTCTTGATATGAATCTCGGTAGGCTCCACGTCATGTACTCCGTTGAAGTACAGATGCAGTGCCATTGCTATGGCTGCCAGATCATCATCGGCCCCGCTTGAAGCCGGTGCGGCAGCCACTGTGGCGGCGGGAGCGGCGGCCTTGGGGGCACTTGCCTTGGCGGGAGCCTTAACTGCACCGCTGATAACTGAACCAAGCAGTTTCAGGATGAAGATAAGCACCACCAGCAGCGAGATGACCATAAGGAACCCCAGTCCTGTCACCATCCACACATGTGACCAGTTTACTGCTAAAATCATATAATCCGGTTTTTAGAGTGGAATGTTGCTGTGTTTCTTGAGCGGGTTGGTCAGGCGCTTGGTCTGCAGCATCTCGAATGCGCGAACCACGCGTGCACGTGTGTACCTGGGCTCAATTACATCGTCAATATAACCGCGGTTGGCTGCCTGGTAGGGCGAAGCGAACTTGTCCTTGTAGGCTGCCTCCTTCTCGGCAATGAATTTCTTCTTCTCCTCGGGATCCTCAATGGCCTTGAGAGCCTTGGCCTCCAGTACGCCTACGGCACCGCTGGCACCCATAACTGCAATCTCGGCGTTGGGCCAAGCGTAGTTAAAGTCGCCGCGCAGCTGCTTGCAGCTCATCACGATGTGTGAACCGCCGTAAGACTTACGTACTGTAACGGTTACCTTAGGAACGGTAGCCTCGCCGTAAGCGAACATCAGCTTAGCGCCGTGATCAATGATACCGGCATACTCCTGACCTGTACCGCACAGGAATCCGGGAACATCAACCAGTGTAAGGATCTGGATGTTGAATGCATCGCAGAAACGTACAAAGCGGGCAGCCTTACGTGAAGCGTCGCAGTCAAGCACACCTGCCAGCCAGTTGGGCTGGTTTGCTATGATACCGGTTGAGCGGCCGTTAAAGCGGGCAAAACCGCAAATCACGTTCTTGGCAAAATCCTTCTGAACCTCCATAAAGTCACCGTCATCAACAATAGAGTAGATGATGTTCTTCATATCGTAAGGTTTGTTGGGATCATCGGGAACCATAGAGTTCAGGGCATCCTCCAGGCGTGCGGGATCGTCCTTTGTCTCCTTAACGGGAGCCTCCTCCATGTTGTTCTGCGGGATGAAGCTTATCAGACGGCGAACCTCCTGAACAGCCTCCTCCTCAGTGGCAGCTACAAAGTGTGTTACACCAGATTTGGTGGCGTGAACGCGGGCGCCGCCCAGCTGCTCGGTCGTTACGTCCTCGCCGGTAACGCTCTTAACAACCTTAGGACCGGTGATGAACATATATGAGTTCTGCTCGGTCATCATGATGAAGTCAGTCAGGGCAGGGCTATATACAGCACCGCCGGCGCAGGGACCGAATATGATTGAGATCTGGGGTATTACGCCCGATGCCAGGATGTTGCGCTCAAAAATCTCACCGTAACCGGCCAGCGCGCATGCACCCTCCTGAATACGTGCACCGCCTGAATCGTTCATGCCGATTACGGGAGCACCCATTTTCATGGCAAGATCCATTACCTTGCATATTTTCTGTGACATGGTCTCTGACAGAGAACCGCCGATGACTGTGGCATCCTGTGCAAATACAAATACCAGGCGTCCGTCAATGGTTCCTGAACCTACGGCAACGCCGTCACCCAGGAATACCTTCTTCTCCATGCCGAAGTCTGTGCAACGGTGGGTAAGGAACATATCGACCTCCTCAAATGATCCCTCGTCAAGAAGCATGTTTATGCGCTCGCGGGCAGTGAAGCTACCTTTTGCATGATGCTTCTCAATAGCGGCCTCGCCGCCTCCGGCCATTGCCTGGGCGCGCTTGTCAACCAGCTTCTGAAGTTTGCTGTTATCCATTTTTCTTTAGTATATAGTGTTATTTTGGTTGTTCACAAAGTTCTGTAAGCACACCGCATGTGTTCTTGGGATGCAGGAAACCTATCATGAGGTTTTCGGCTCCCTTGCGGGGCTCAACATCAATAAGACGTATGCCTGCAGCCTCAGCCTCCTTAAGGGCATCGGCCACATTCTCCACATTGAATGCTACGTGGTGTATGCCGCCCTTGCCGCCGTTCTTCTCAATGAACTTGGCAATGGTTGACTCCGGGCTGGTGGGTTCCAGAAGCTCAATCTTGGTCTGGCCAACCTTAAAGAAAGCTGTCTTGACCTTCTGGTCGGCAACCTCCTCAATACTGTAGCATTTGCTGCCTGTCAGGAACTCAAAGAACGGCATGGTCTCCTCAAGTGAGGTAACGGCTATGCCTAAATGCTCAATGTGTGTAGGCTTCATAATTGTTCTGTAATTATTGTTAGTCATTACTTGTTTGATGTGGCTATGATAGGTTTGCAAAGTTAGCTAATTAACCTTATATTAAAAAACAAAACCTTCATAAAAGTGACATGCAGAACGCCCGTTCCTGATGTGTTACTTGAGCTTTACCTTGTTGAATTTCTTGACCCCTTCATAGGTGGGAGGAGTCTGGATCAGGGGAGCGTAGTTAATAAGCATTACCCATTCGTAGCATCGGCAAAGCATGCTCTCAATCCACTGGCGGGCGTAAATCCTGGCGCCAACGTACTCTATGGTTATGGGGTCGTCGCCGTGAAGCGCCTCAAGCTCCTTGATATAGGGCAGCAACTTGGCAAGAACCGCCTTGTCTTTGTCATAATAGGGTTTGACTTTGGCAATCCAGCGTTCTATGATATAACGGTTATAGCTCTGTACATACTCAAGCTCTGCCTGGCGTCCTTCTATGAACCAGGACGGTGCCAGACGTGGTTTCTCTGCAAGGACACGCTCTACCAGCGGAGCATCCATACGGTCAATCTCCTGGCACTGGTCCGATGCAAACCACTCCTGGCATAACTGCTTGCGCAGCGGAGCCATCTTTTCAAAGAAATGCCTCTCGGCAGCCTGACTGTTCTCCAGGATGAAATCAACATAACCAGGGTCGGAGGTCTGGGAATAGACATTCACTATATCGCTGGCCAGTTTGGCCACTGGTTCCTGGACTGCGTTCATCCTCTTATAAATCAGGTCCTGATACTGCTGGGCCTTGGGGTCAAAGTGCAGGACCGAGTCATACGGGAGTCCCTTGGCAGCCCTTTTGGCATTGTCCATCTGTGCCTTTTCCAGCGAATCCCTTGCGGCATCCACCTTATCGTGCGGCTCATGCAGCTGCACAGCCATCGCAATAGCCTCCATACGGTTCAGGAAATCAGTCATCTTCTCCCTGGTGTCAACATCCGACGGATCAGGGAAATCGGGCAGTTTCTCAAAAGCCTCTTCGTAACTGCCAAGCTTCTGAGCCTCAATCAGATACCGGTTGCTCTTCTTGCTATAGTCTATGCTCAGCGGCACAAAATCATAGTCCGGCTCAGCGTAACCACCCAGTTTCTGGGCATAAGTGCGCTCCTCTTTGGGAACAAAAAACGATTTTGTCTGGGCCGATGCCCCCACGCTCGCAGCCAGCAACGTCAGGACTGCTATATTGATACACAGAAAACGTTTCATATCAGAGGTTTAATAGTTTACACAAATAGCAGGAACCACGCCGTTTGAATCGTACGCAACGCCGCATTCATCCAGGCCGGCGTCCGGGTTTACACCCGCCACGAACTGCGCAATCTTAGGCTCACCGCGAAAGAAAGGCGGCATAAGGGGAGTGCGCAGATACCATCCGGAGTTCTCTGATATCACAGGATGATTCACTCCGTTCGCCTTGCAGAAATCGGTCACCCGTCGGGCCAGGCCCTTATATGTGGTGATTATGTCGGCCCCTGAGTACGCCTCGCCGCGTTTGATGTAATCTATGAAATTGTCATCGGTAACCTTGGGCGCTATAGGGGTGAATCCGTAATTACCCTTTAGGACATCAGTGCGGCTCAGTATGAACACCTTGTCCTTTGTGTTGTTGGACAGGTATGATGGGTAATATACGCGCTTGTGTTCCGGGCCGGTCTCATAATACATGGTGCCTTGGTAGAATCTCTGCTCTTTGGCCGACAACTCCTCCAGGATATCAGCCGTACTATTGATGCTGTTGTCAACAGTGGTGACGGCTATGCCTGCCTGCATATCGGACGTGAATGCAGTCTGAAGGAATCCCGCTCCCACAAACTCATTGTTTATGGCCTGGTTTCCGTCATTATCGCCCTTCAGGTAAGAGAGACCGTTCAGGTAAGCGCGCAGACGGCTGTGCTCATAGTTGCTATGCTGAATGTACGAGCCGTCATCATTGCGACGAATGTTCTTGTCCAGCTTGAAATATATCTGTGTGCCGTCAATGTTATCAAATCTTGTCGCATCCTTGTCGCAGTCATAGTATGCAATATTGGTAAGGATGTACTCAGACAGCAACAGCTTCTTGCCACTGCCGTTATAGTTGTTTGTAACCACACGCCATTTTATGGGCTCAACCTTGAAATAGAGGGTCTTTGTGCCGCGTACACGGGTTCCGTCCGAGTATCGGTAGCCCTCAGGACCCTCGGCACCGGTTGCAAATACTGACGTGCGCTTCATATACCATGCTCCGTCGCTTCCCATGAAATAGGTGTGGGCACCCACCTTGACGGATTGTGACTCATCCACCGTAACAGACTCCGCCTTGATGGTCTGCGGCCAGTCTCCGAATGCCACATAGGTAGCCTGCTTTCCGGCAGTGCCGTCTGTGCCGGCCGGCAGAACGGTGTAAGGTGTACCCTTGAACTTGCCTGCACTGCTTGAAACCGATGCTATTGCGACACCCGGATCAGGCGACTGGGGCGTTTCATAGATATGTGGGGTACTGCTGGTCTGGGCATTGATCTGCGCGGCTGCCGCTGCTGTGGAATAGCTTGCATCGAGTTGTTTGTTCATCTCCTGTAAGGCCGTTGAGAGTGTGGCCATGTATGCCGATGAGCAACCGATGCAACAAATGATAAATGATAATGCTGCCAATCTGCTGGCGATCCTGTTCCTGAATGACATTCTTTTATTATCTGATAAATGGTTTTGCGTGACTATCGGGAAACACATCGCAAAGATAATAAAAGAAAAGCATCAGTGGGTTGCGATGATGCGCAGATTGAGCTGGCGGCCGGTCAGGTAGTTGGGGACGGCAAACTGGGTGTTGGAGATGTCTGTTATCCAGTAATAGGAATTGACGTTGTTTATGTCCAGAAGGTTCAGGCAATCCACTCCGCACCAGATGCTGCTGAAAATTCCTGACTTTCCATATACGTGCGGGTGTTTGTCATAATCAAATATCTTGTATGATAGACCTATGTCAACACGGCGGTAGGCCGGGGCACGGAAACTCTGCTTTTCACGTCCGCTGTGTGTGGGACCAAAGGGCAGGCCGTCGGCCAATGTGCATCGGAGTGACATCTTCCAGTAATCATGGCGCGGAAAGGTATCGGTAAAGTATAGCGAGAAGTTGTAGAGCTGGTCAGTGGGGCGGGGCAGCCACTTGCCGCCTATCTTCTCGCGGGTGCTCATGAGCGAGAACGTAATCCATGATGCCGATCCTGGCACAAATTCTCCGTACAGTTTCATGTCTATTCCGGCGGCATAGCCGTGGGCACAGTTCTCACCGTAATAGACAATTCTCACATTGTCAAGGTTGTAGGGGATAAGGCGGTCAAGTTTCTTGTAATAGACCTCGGTGGTGAACTTGAACGGACGTCCCAATGCCATGAAATCATAATCACCGCCCAACAGGAACTGTACGGAACGCTGTGAGCGGATATCACGGTTAAGATTGACCTGGTAGATGCCGCCAGTGCTTACGGTGTCCTTGATCTCTTTATAGAAAGGTGTCTGATAATAGACTCCCGCTGAGAACCTGAAGGTGAAATCCTCATTGAATGCAGGTATGTAACCCAACATCAACCTTGGGCTGACGGTCAGTTCATCGTTCCAGCTCCACCATGACGCCCTTACTCCAGCGTTGAACGTAAAAAGACCTAGGCTGCTGTTAAGTCGGTAGGTATCCTCAATGTATCCTGATGCCTTGTTGTTGGATACGCCATGGTCTGATTTGAGCGAATATATCATCTGCATGGGGCCGCTCTGGGTGTAGGGCAGGGTATAGCCGGCCGAGTCTCGCATCTCCCACTCACGCATATGGTCCGATACGGCCTCGTGGCGGTATTCGGCACCCCAGCCTATATTGCCGGCATGCTCAGTTATGTGGCTGCCGGTCAGTGATGCCGTATATACGGTTGACTTAAGGCGGTTGCGGGCATGCTGCATGAATGATCCTACAGCCAGACTCTCATCAGAGCTGCCTTCATCAAGCCAATACTGGCTCAGTATGTCAAATGACTCGCTTTCATGACTGTTGAATGCCGACAGGTTTAAGCGGTATGAGGAGTTCCGGTTGAACCTCTTGATGTCAATAGCGCCGAACAGTGTGTTGAAACGGTCTTTTTCCCAGCCTTCATAATAGACTTTGAATGTCTTGGGATCCTTGGATGTTCCGAATGTGGTATTGCGGTCTGTGGGGGTAAAGTTGTAATTGTTAACCGCAGCATTGCCTATAAGCCCTATCTCCCATTCTGAGGATGGCGTCCAGCTTATATACGTCTGGTAATCAAGGAATGACGGGTCATATTCACCTTTGGTGTCAAGCGTGCCCAGGAGCTGGCGGGTGGTCTTGTATCGGACACTGCCCGAGAAACTGAACTTGTCATTGCCGTAACCCACATAGGCGCTGGCACCCAGCAGGCTGGCCATCAGCGTTGTTTCCAGGCTCTTGGGCTTGCGGTAGGTTATGTCCAGAACCGATGACATCTTATCGCCGTAGGCTACGCTGAAACCGCCTGTGGAGAACCTTATTGACTCAACCATGTCCGGGTTGATAAAGCTCAGCCCCTCCTGCTGGCCCGCACGTACCAGCAGTGGACGCAGTATCTCGGTGCCGTTAACATAGACGCTGTTCTCATCAAAGTTTCCGCCGCGTACATTGTACTGGCTGCTCAGCTCGTTATGGCTGCTCACACCGGCTTGCGTTGATATGATGGACTCCACGGAGCCACCGTTTGCATCGGCCGTAAAGCGCAGGCCGCTGGCGTTTATATCCTGCATTGCGCCTGTCTGCCGGCGGATGGCGTTGATATCCACGTTGTCAAGTGTATAGTTTGATGTGGGGAGCATCATATCCAGCTGCACGGTATCGGCCGGACTTATGAGCGTGCGGCGGCGGGTCTCATGACCTATCATGCGGAACACCAGGTTGATGGTATCGGAGGCGCTGGCCACGGAAAGCGAATACTCACCTTTGAGGTTGGTCATGCCCGAGTTCAGCGTACGCTCCTCATGTACCGTGGCCAGCTCCACAGGCTGCCCGGCCTCGTCACGCACATACCCGTGTATATACACGAGGCGCGCCTGCAGGCTAACCGTCAGGCACAACGCCAAGGCTGTGATTATCTTTTTATTTCTCTCCGTAAGATTATTATCTAATTGTTGTTTCCGTTATATAACGTAAAAAACACTTTGTGAGTATATGGTGAGTTGCGTTTATCTTTATGTTATCATATTGGCTTGTTAAATAAAGTTAAAAACAGCGAGGTGAATATAAGATGCAATATATTTATAAAAAACGTTTATTGCGCTTGTTGCTTACACATCAATGCCTTTTTTTGATGGATTATAATTTGCAGCAGAGTAGCAATAGACCTGCATAAATAGTCCAAGAAAACCAATTAATGAGAGAAAAGTTGCCGGGTTTAAGTGCACTTGTATTATGCCTTTGTACTTCTTGCACATTAAGCCCATCAGTGAAAACATCTATGAGTCAGGCAGGCCCCAACAGGTCGCAGCTGGAGTCAGTTTTAAACCATTACCGCACAGCCGATGACAACCCGGACAAGCTGCGCGCAGCAGAGTTCCTTGTTGAGAACATGCCCGCCCATTATTCACACGCCGGGACAGGCAGCGACACCATCCCTGATGCGCAGGTAATAAAAGCCTCCTACCTTATTGATAACATAGACAAGGCATATGAACAGTGGACTACCTGCCCCTGGGCCGAGCAGATCAGTTTTGACCAGTTCCTGGAATGGATGCTGCCCTACAAGGCAGTTGAATGCCAGGAACTTGATTATTGGCGTGACTCGCTGTTTGCCCGCTTTGGGCCATGCCTGGAACGCAGTCTTAAGAATGATGTTGAATACGGAACTGTGATGCAGGTGGCCGAGGATATGCGTATTGAGGCAAAACGCCAGCTTGGACGCAACCATGCCAATGACAGCTCTAAGTATTATGTAACGACATCAGTCCTTATGTTCCGCAGCGCCGGACTGCCCTGTGTCATGGATGAGACGCCTGTGGGCCCGCGCTCAAACGCCGCCACCAGCTGGTTTGTGCTGTTTGGTGAACGCGGTGACGAGTATAAGTCCGAGTGGGACCTGTCAACAGAGATTGAATGGGGATTCTTTCCGTATGAACGCGGCCCCAAGGTATATCGCAACACCTATGCCATAAACCCTGAACGCCTGGAGTATAAGCGCAAAGCCAAATACCAGTATCCCTTTGATCTTTGCAAGAAGGACGTAACAACACACTATTTCCTTACCACCAACATCAGTATCCCCGTCAAGAGGACAGTACTGAGAGGCCTAAAGGACAAGTACGTCTATATAGCATCGGCCGTAAGGAATGACACCCACCCCTGGCAGATAGTTGATTTTGGAAAGCTGAGCCATGGTAATGCCTGTTTCAAGGATATGGGGCGTGAGGTCCTTTACGTTATCATGGGCTATGACGGCAAGGAACTCATTCCCATAACAGAGCCGTTTATACTCCACAAGGATGAGAGCATAGAGTACGTGAGTGCCGACACAATCAGTTCACCCCGTCTTGACAGATGGAAAAACAACGCATTATGAAGAAAGTATTATTAGCCCTTACCATACTATTGTCTGCAGCTTGCAATAATAATCAAGACAAGCAGTTGCAGGAAGCATTGAAATTTGCAGGTGATAACCGTCCACAGCTTGAGGCTGTCCTGGAGCATTACCGCACAGTTGACAATGACCCGCTCAAGCTGGACGCCGCCAAGTATCTTATAGCCAATATGCCCGCACACTACTCATACCGTGACACGGCGGCCATAAACAGTTTCTACAGCAAGGCGCTTGAGATACTGGGTACCGGCCCCAGCGGTGACTGGCAGCGTGACACCCTGCGCGAGATAGGCGATAAGTACTACGCCGGCATAATGGAGGATATTATCCCTGATGCCTGGGTAATAACTGCCGATTACCTGATTTACAACATAGACCACGCCTTCAACGCATGGCGTACAAGACCGTGGTCCCAACATGTCAAGTATGAGGAGTTCCGTGAACGTATCCTACCCTATAAGATAACGGAGCGCCAGAGCTTTGATGCATGGCGTGATACGCTTGTACTGCATTACACTGACAGCCTGAGCAAGGTTCCGCCCACCGACCTGGAGCGTAACACCATATACGGTGCCATAGAGATTGTCCGCAAGGAGCTGCATAACAAGGAACTGGATATGAAGTTCCGCATACTGTGGGAGGAGCGTAACGGTATCCCCATGCTGAGCGCCGCCACCTGGGTACGCATGACATATGGTGACTGCCGAAACTTTGTTGATATGGGCACATCGGTTTTCCGCAGTCTTGGCCTGCCCGCATGTGTTGACTTTGTGCCCCTGTGGGGCCGTAACAACAACGGTCACAGTTGGTTTGCCTTTACATCAGACCAGGGCCGCCTGGAACGCACCATCAACTCCATGATTGAGCCGGCCGGACAGCCGTTCTTTCCGTATGACAGATTCCCTAAAGTATTCCGCGCCACGTACGCAATGAACCCAAGGATATTGGACTATAACAAGACTGCAAAGTACCGCTACAAGTTTGACATCTGTCAGGAGGATGTCACTGAGCAGTACAACCTGACGTCCGATATAGACATAGAACTGTTTGACGGCATAAAGCTGAAAGACAAATATGTCTATATCGGAATGTTCTCGGCCACGGCCGAGGATAAGTGGAAGGTGCTGGACTTTGGTACGGTCAAGCGTGGTAAGGCGCATTTTGAAAAGATGGGACGCAACATGCTCTACATTGCCCTGCGTTATGACAACGCCGGCCTTATTCCCATAAGCAAACCCTTTATTCTGCACAAGAGCGGAAAGATAGAGTACATTGATCTTGATGACAGTTCAATGCGTACAGTAACGCTTAAGCGCAAGTATTATGAATCACTCAATGATGTTGAGATGCGCCGCCGCATACTTGGAGCCCGGATTCAGTGCGCCAACAGAGCAGACTTTAGTGATGCGCGCACACTTTACACCATTCAGACTACCGCCATCCCTGACAAGATTCCGCTGGAGCCGTCAGGTAACTACCGTTACTGGCGTTACCTGAGTGCCGACAGCACATACGGCAGCGTGGCCGAGGTTGAATACTTTGACCGTGATGGAAACATACTTGAGGGTAAGCCCCTAGCCTGCCGTGCAGCCAGTGCCGATACCATAGGCCTGGCGCAGGACGGCAAGTGGCTGACCAACTTTGAGACCGGCCAGCCCAACGACAACTGGGTGGGACAGGATCTTGGCTCCGCCAGGAGCGTACAGGCCGTAAGGGTAATTCCCCGCAGTGATGACAATGACATCCACCCCGGCCATAAGTATGAGCTGCGCTACATGAATTCAAACGGCCGCTGGAAATCACTGGGCCGCAAGACCGCAGTAGATAACGTGCTGGAGTATGACAATGTTCCCGTAAAATGCCTGCTGTGGCTACGGAACCTTACCACCGGATCAGAGGAACGTGCCTTTATATACAACGGCCCGGATGATATTGTATGGTGGTAATATGACTGCTAATGATAATACAAATGCATATATGAGAAAAAAACAAGCAGCTCTTATCATAGACTGCCGGCAGGCCCAAAACCTGCCAAATACTACTTACTTAATCAAACCAATTATGAAAAGAATTTTTAAACCTATGGCCGCTTTGGCCGTTTGCGCGCTTGGAGCACTCGCTGTTTCAAGTTGTACTAAAGATGAGTTCTTTGGACTGGAAGACTCAGCAGTCATCGATGCATCCACCAAGTATGAGATTGCTATGTCTCAGGAGTATGCAGATTTTGCAAGGGCAAGCTTTAGCTTTTCAGAAACAATGATGCAAGAGGTTGATACAACCAATATGAAAGTATATACAGATAAGGATGGTAATCAAATCCGTTACAATGTGGGTTCTACACAGCAGAATGTTTTTGAATTGCTTGAAGCATTGAAAAAAGCATATCCAGAACTTGAAAAAGCCGATAAGATAGACTTTGATGAAATTCAGATGATAGCATTGGCTAACAATGAATCTTTAAGCGATCTTGCCGCCAAAGTAGCTTCCATAAATACGAAATATGGAGAAAATGATTATGATGCACTGAGGTGGGTAAGGACTTCAAATATGAATTATTGGCACCTTAACTACTACCCTTCCTCATATTATGTATATATGGATGGCGCATATTTTGATGCTTATAGTTCTGTCCCAGCAGCCGTACATGCAGCTATTTATGGAATGGGAGAAATACCTGGCGTTTATGGTGCAGGCGGCCTTGCATGGGGCGATTTCTCAGGTGCTGCAATGACTTCTGGTTTCGGAGAGTATTGGCCTGATGTTATGGGTTATGGATATCCTTCCCCCGAGGCAGATTTCATTATACTTCCAACAACGGAGAATATGAATAATGTATATCCGGGAGAATACTTCTGGGGCGGTGACTACTTCATGAGTGGCAGACTCCATTATGTATATAACATGGAAGGCGAGTTCATGTATTACATGTAATTATTAGTTTATGATATAAACAGTTTATGATAAGAGTTTTGCTTGTTTTAATATTATTTGGAGGTGTATTCGTTACCTCCGGTTATTTTCAGGAATTCCTTAATCGTCCAAAGTCATTTTTCCTGTTAATAACAACCCTTCTTCTGCTATTTGTTTGTTTTATATCACGCAAAGGAGTACAGAAACTACTGGAATCATTGAAATCACGAGGTTTGTTCTATGGTGTGACAGTTGTTTGCCTACTCGTTACGATTCATGGTTTCTTGCAGTATTTTGGCATATTACCGTCTTACCACAGATTATTCGCTGTAACCGGAACGTTTGAAAATCCGGCTGGATTTGCAGCAGTACAGGCAGCAATGTTTCCATTTGTCTTTACACGTTGCTTTGACAAGGAGTGCGACCGCTTCCTGAAAATCTTCTCTATTGTTGTATCAGTTTTGTGTGCCACTTCAGTTATTCTGGCTGGCTCCAGAACTGGTTTTATTGCCATATGTGCTGCTATTGCAGTTGCACTGGCATATACTGATGCCGTATTTTCCTTGTTCAAGGCACACCGTTGGTTGTGGATCCTTTTGGTAGTAATTGCCATTGTATCGGCCATACTATTGTATCATATCAAAAAGGATTCAGCCGACGGCAGAGTATTCATATGGAACCGTTGTCTTGAACTCATCAAAGAGCGTCCTCTGTTTGGATATGGAAGATATGGATTCCAAGGTCATTATATGCCAGCTCAGGCAGATTATTTCCGGGTTCATCCAGATTCTCCGTATGTCATGATTGCAGATAATGTGACAACAGCTTTTAATGAGTATCTCAAGCTAACAGTTAATTACGGCTTGGTTGGTCTGTCGGTTGCCATCGCATTATTTGTTTTGATTGTGCGCAGGCTGTTTAAGTGTGACAAACAGACCCAAGTTTTGGGATTATCATTCATAGCATCAATGTTTATTATGTGCCAATTCTCTTATCCATATATGTATGGAGCTGTATGGCTTTTGTCACTAATTGCAATTGTACCTGCATTCGTTGATGCGGGAAAGGAGGTTGTAATACCCCCATACGCAAGAATAATCATTTCATCTCTTTTGTTTGTAGCACTTGGCTTTTCATTAAGAACCATGTACTATGAAATGAAATGGACTGAAATTGCAAAACGGTCCATGCAGGGTCGGGCAGGCCGTATGATGCCATATTATGAGGATGTGGAGCGTGTCATCGGAAAGAACCCATTGTTTCTGTACAATTATGCGGCCGAATTGAATGCAGTTAATAATTTCCAGGAAAGCCTGGATGTTCTAACTCTTTGTTCAGAATCATGGAACGAGTACAATGTACAAACCCTGTACATAGATAATTATTTTAAAATGGGGCAGTTGGAAAATGCCCTAAAGGCTTGTGATGAGGCTTATTACATGGTCCCAAGCAGATTCGGTCCTTTGTATCGTAAAATGTTGATTTATGTAGCAAGCAATGATACCGTCAACGCCATACATATGGCCAATCAAATCCTTGACAAACCAGTAAAGATTCAATCTGACGAGTTGGACAAAATAATATCAGCAGCCGAAAACATTATATCGCATTATGAAGATGAACAACTATAAAAAAACAAGCGGCTCTTATCATAGTCTGTTGTCAAACCAATAACCTAATAAACTACTTATTTAGTGAAACCAATTATGAAAAGAAATTTTAGACCTGTGGCCGCTTTGGCCGTTTGCGCACTTGGAGCACTCGCTGTTTCAAGTTGTACTAAAGATGAGTTCTTTGGACTGGAAGACTCAGTAGTAATTGATGCATCTACCAAGTATGAGATTGCAATGTCTCAGGAGTATGCTGACTATGCTAGGGCATGTTTTGAAATGGTAGAAACAATGAATCAGCCTGTTGACACCACAAAAATGGAAATTAAAGGTGTGATTAATGATAAACCAGTTTATACTAAAAATGGTTCTATGTCATCTTTGACTGATTTATTGAATAAATTAAAAAAAGCATTCCCGGAACTGGCAAATGCTGATAAGATTGATTTCAATGAAATCACGGAGATCGCATTATCCAATAATGAAAATCTCAAAGATCTTAGTTCTAAAATCCTTTCCAGAACAAAATCTTATGAGGATCGTCAAAGTGGACATTGGTTATATTCTGTAGCTGAACATTATTACAATATTTCCAGTTGGGATAGCCCATGGCTGGATATTGAAAACTGGTTGTTCACAGCATTTGATGGCGTTTATGATGCTGTTGGTGAGGTGATTTATTTGACAACTGAGACATGCTATTCATATGATGCAACGGGCGGAGGTATAATCTTCGGTGACTGGTCTGCAGTGTCAATGGTATGCTTTGGCGAGTATTTATGGCCTGATGCCGTTAGTTATGGATCGCCTGCCCCTGAGGCAGACTTCATAGTTGTCCCATCTCTTAACATGAGTATGACTGATTTATGGTATTACATGGGCGGTTCGTATTGGAGCGGAGGTAGAACTCATTATATCTATGATCATAGAGGAAACTATAAAGTTGTTTGGTATTAATAGATAGTGCTATAATACATTGTAACAAATGAACAGTAGCCTACGATAAGAGCCTTGCTTGTTTTGTTACTATCAGAGAGCGCGTCCCGCTCTCTGATATTTATAAGATACAAATGGGCCCATCCCTGTGTCATTTTCTGAATAGAATGCATATATTTACGCAATGAAACTTTTTCCAACTCTTCTAGTCCTTGTTTCCCTTTTCAGTCCTGCTATTTGGGCTGCTAAACCGAAACCTACGCCCAGCATCAGTGTAGAGGAGAATCCCACTCAGAAACTGATGAAGTTCTCGGGTAACATCCACCAGTTCAACAGTATCTTTCCGCAAGAAAAGGTGTATCTGGAGTTTGACAACACCGCATACTTTCAGGGTGACATAGTCTGGTTCAAGGCTTTTGTGAGGCATGCAACATCATTTAAGCGTGCGCAAAGCGGAGTGCTATACGTTGACCTAATAAGTCCTACCGGACACCTTATTGAGCAGCAGAAGCTCAAGATTGTTGACGGACAGGCAGATGGAGCTTTTGTATTGGTGGATATTGGAACAGCCCAATCACGTGAGAAACGTGGCGCGATTGAATACCCCAGCGGTTTCTATGAGATAAGGGCATATACGCAGAACATTCTCAACTTCAGTTATGAATCAGTCTTTTCACGCGTTATTCCGGTTTACAGAAAAGTCAAGCATCCGGAGGATTTTGCCAAATCACATGTTGTTATCCAAGATGAGAATCAGTTTGTGCAGAATGAGCGTGAGGAGTCTAATGAAAGAGAACGCAAAATCAATCTTTCTTTCTACCCGGAAGGAGGCGACCTTATTTCCGGTTTGCCGTGTAATGTAGCTTTTAAAGCCACTGGTGCCGATGGATTTGCACTAGAGGGTGCAATAGTATATAGGGATGGGGCCGATACGGCATATACGGTTCATGATGGTATGGGGTCATTTACTGTCATTCCCAATGGTTCCCAGACCGTACGTTTTATAACCGATGACGGCAAGAGCCGCCGATTCAGCCTGCCCAAGAGCGTAAGAAGCGGTTATTCCATGATAGCCCAGAGTGTATCCGATACTCTATGTACGGTCCAGCTGCGTCACACCTCTGACCTGAGCGCACAGCACATAGGCATGGCCGTGACCTGCCGCGGTGACCTGGTTGACTTTCTTGAGATAAATGACTGCCCTGCTGATACTACACTCAATATTGACTGCTCAGGCTGGCCGCTGGGCGTATGCCGCATGACATTCTATGATCAAAATGGCCGCATACTGACATCACGAAGCCTGTTCCACAACAACAGCAGGTTCTGCAGTCCTACCATTACGCTTTTTACTGACAGCCTTTCAAGGGTTCCGTTCAGCAAGGAAGTGCTTTCACTCCAGCTTACTGACAAGGACGGCAATCCCATACACAACCGTTTCTGTCTGTCCGTACGTGATGCCGATGATTACGGCACCGGTCTATCGGACAACCTGCAAACCAACCTGCTCCTGTCATCGGACCTTAAGGGTTACATACATGACCCGGCGTGGTACCTGGCACAGAATGATGATGAGCACCGCACGGCGCTCAACCTGCTTACATTGGTACAGGGATGGGAGCGCTATGAGTGGAAGACCATGACCGGCCAGGAATACTTCAGTGAGGAGCACCGTATTGAGGACAGCCTCACAATGAACGGATGGGTGCTCTCCTACGCCAAACGCGAGCCGGTAAAGGATATTGACGTCTATGCATCGGTCATGCCCCTTAAAGATAAGGCTTCATTTGAAACGTTTAAGTATAATACAGATTCTACAGGTTATTTTGGGTTTAATCTGAGCGACTTCTATGGAAAAGCCAGAATGAACATACATTTGATGTCAAAGAAGAGAAACGGTAAGTCCAAGTATGAAAAAACTACTCGAATTAAACTTGAACGTTCGGATAGGCCTCATTCCAAATCATTCAGCAAACAAGAGATTGATTTGAGTAGAAACAGGTCCAAGAAACAGGAATACGAACCTGATTTTACGGATGCCGCTCTCTCCCCAGAGATAAGAAAAAAGTTGGGTATATTACTTGATGATGTTGATATAGATGAGAATGCCGAAAAACGCCAGTTTGTGGATTATGATACATATACGACATGGAATACAGAAGAGGAGACAGAGTTGGAATTAGACTTAGGAGAGTATACCACAGATTTTTTGGGCTATTTATTGGAAAAAGGGATAGTATTCACAGATGATGATATCTACAAGCCATATTTTTATATTCACAATCAAGAGAGAGTACTTGATAAAAAGCCTTTCGATGATCCATGGGGTATAGATATGATTGATGTCAAGAGCGTAATCATTTTTGACGAGCCCATGAGACCTAACAAAATTATTGAATTCACGCCGTTGCTTAATAATTATCACAAGAGCAGATCTAACTATAATTGGTTTGATTGGGTTGACACATGCAATAAAAAGTTCTATCTAATAGATATACAAATCAAGAGCGAAAAGGAACTGCTATCTTATGATAATATCCGTAACCTAAGCAACCGTACAACAACAATTGAAGGCTTTTCACAGCCTGTTGAGTTTTATGGTCCTCAATATCCGGAAGGGCCCATTGAGGGTGATGCTGATTTGCGACGTACATTATATTGGAATCCCAATGTCATTACCAATGCTGACGGTCGCGCCCGTGTAGAGTTCTACAACAACAGCTACTCGCAGCATTACACCATCAGTGGAGCCGGAATCACCGCATCCGGCATCCCTTATATACTCCAGCAAGATTGGTGATGAGGCAAAATGACACAAATGGACCGTATCCCTGTGTCATTTTCTGAATAAAAAGCATATATTTACGCAATGAAACTTTTTCCAACACTTCTAGTCCTTGTTTCCCTTTTCAGTCCTGCTATTAGGGCTGCCAAACCGAAACCTACGCCCAGCATCAGTGTAGAGGAGAATCCCACTCAGAAACTGATGAAGTTCTCGGGTAACATCCACCAGTTCAACAGTATCTTTCCGCAAGAAAAGGTGTATCTGGAGTTTGACAACACCGCATACTTTCAGGGAGATGTCATATGGTTCAAGGCATTCGTCACTCATGCCACTACGCTCAGATATGCTCCAAGCAAGGTTCTGTATGTGGACCTGCTGGCACCTAACGGTGAAATCATAAGACGTCAGAAACTTAAAGTGGTAGCCGGCCAGACGGACGGAGCTTTTGTCCTGTGGGATGCTGGAACTCAGCAGACACGTGAAAAATACGGTGTCGTGGAATACCCCAGCGGGTTTTATGAGATAAGAGCATATACGCAGAATATGCTTGACTTTAGTCATGAGGCCATTTTTTCACGCGTTCTCCCTGTTTACACCAAACCGGCACGCGAGGGTGATTACAATCATTCCAAAGTGTTGTCTAAAGATGAAAACAAACTCCTTGCTGACCATCGTGGCGGCAATGAGTCAACAAATGGATCTGATGACAGAATCAGTCTCTCTTTCTATCCGGAAGGCGGCAGTCTTATAGCTGGCTTACCATGCAACGTGGCTTTCAAGGCCATAGGCCCTGACGGTCTGGCACAGAATGGTGCAATAGTATTCCGCAATCGCAAAGACACGGTCTATACCGTTCATGACGGGATGGGACAGTTCACGATTGTGCCGGATGGCAACGAGACTGTTTATTTCCTGTCTGATGACGGCCAGAGTCAACGTTTCAGTTTGCCGCAGAGCATCCGTAGCGGTTACTCTATGACTGCGTCCGCTACATCCGATACGCTGTGTACCGTCAGTCTGCGTCACACGGCGGACCTGAGTGCACAGCACATAGGCATGGCCGTGACCTGCCGCGGTGACCTGGTGGATTTCCTGGAGATAAATGACTGCCCCGCTGACACTGTTTTAAACATAGACTGCTCAGGATGGCCGTTGGGCGTATGCCGCATGACATTCTATAATGACAACGGACGGATACTGGCATCACGCAGTCTGTTCCACAACAACAGCAATTTCCACAGTCCTACAATAACGCTTTTTACTGACAGTCTGACAAAGGATCCTTGTGGAAAGGAGGTGCTTTCATTTCAACTTACTGATAAGGACGGCAATCCCATACGCAACCGATTCTGTCTGTCCGTACGTGATGCCGCGGATTACGGCACCGGACTTTCAGATAACCTGATGACCAACCTTTTGCTGTCATCAGACATTAAGGGATACATACATGATCCGGCATGGTATCTGGAACAGAATGATGACGAGCACCGCACAGCCCTTAACCTGCTTACGCTGGTACAGGGATGGGAGCGCTATGAGTGGCAATACATGACTGGCCTGGAAAAATTTACTGAAAAACACCGGGTGGAGGATAGTCTTACCATTAACGGTTGGGTGCTTTCATTTTTTAAACGTGAACCGGTATCTGACATAGATGTATATGTTGGGGCCGTTCCGTATGATGACAAAAGCAAGTTCGGATCATTTATATATCACACTGATTCAACAGGCTATTTTGGCTGTGACATGCTGGATTTCTACGGGAAGGCAAATCTTAAGATCCATCTCGGTAAAAAAAAGAAAAACGGGAAAACCAGAAAACCCACAAAAATCCGAATCCGCTTGGAACGTGCTGATAAACCAGAACCCAGGACAATCCAGAAAGAGGAGATGGACCTGAGTATGGTCAAGCCCCAGCAAAAGACATCTGATTTCAGCGATGATATGCTACCGGAAGAGATCAGAAAGAAAATGGGTATTGTGCTTGATGACGTGGATATTATTGAGAAGGATGAGATTCCATTCCTGGACTATAACACATTTACAGCATGGAATTCTCTGGAAGATACTGAGGATGAACTGGATATGGGTGATTTCTCACCTACCTTATGGGATTATCTTGAAGAGAAGGGATTCAGTATTTTTGAAGATGGAAATAAATATTACATGGCATTCGGAAAGGGAGCAGCATACCCAATACACTTCTATCTTCATCATGACAAAAAAATAGCACCGCACATTCTCTTTAGAACGGACCCCCCATTCATTGATATGGTAGATGTAAAGAGCATTCTAATATATGACGAACCGATGTATGAGCGTGACTGGCAAAAGCTATGCCCCCTTGAAGAAGAGTATCACCGTATGCGTGGAGATATGGATTGGTATCATACGGACGATAGTACAGCCTTAACAAGATCCTATCTGATTGACGTGCATGTTAAGGAGGAACTTGAGTTGATGAAATTCAAGGATATACGCAACCTGAGCGTCAGGAAAACCACATTTGACGGTTATTCCAAACCTGTTGAATTCTATGCGCCGGAATACCCGGAGGGCCCCGTTGAAGGAAAAAAGGATGTGCGCCGTACCCTGTATTGGAATCCCAACGTCATAACCGACAGTGAGGGCCACGCCCGTGTAGAGTTCTACAACAACAGCTACTCGCAGCACTACTCCATAAACGGTGCCGGCATCACCTCCTCCGGCATCCCCTACATACTCCAGCAGGACTGGTAGGACACAAATGGACCGTATCCCTGTGTCGTCTAAAAGAGGCTGCAACCAATAAGCACCATAAGCTGTGCCGTTAGGATACGCAGGAACATTGTAAGCGGATAGACTGTAGAGTAAGCTACAGCCGGAGCATCATGCTCAGTCTGGCTGTTGGCGAATGCCAGGGCCGGGGGATTGGTGCTGGCGCCTGCCACAAGACCTATTATGCTAAAGTAGTTCATCTTGTAGCGTTTGCGAGCTATCAGCGCCACTATGAATACGGGAACCGCCGTTATGAGCAGTCCGCCCAGCATGTATATCAGTCCGTCGCCCGATGTCACCGTATCAAAGAAACTTGCACCTGACTTGATGCCCACGCTGGCCAGGAAAAGTGCAATGCCCACCTCACGCAGCATCATGTTGGCACTGGCTTTGGTATAGGTTACCAGACCCAACTTATAGCCAAAGCGGCTTATCAGTATGGCCACAATAAGCGGACCGCCGGCCAGGCCCAGTTTCATGGGAGTAGGAATGCCGGGTATAGCAAACGGGATGCTGCCAAATAGTACGCCCACCATTATGCCAATGAATAGAGTAGCGATATTGGGAACATCCAGACGTTTCATCTCATTGCCCACACGCTGTGCCACGGCTGCCACGCTGCTCTCCTTGCCCACCACCGTGAGGCGGTCACCCACCTGCAGTATAAGGCTGGCCGATGCAAACAGTTCCGTACCGGAACGTACCACGCGGGTGATGGTCACATCATAGATGCTTCCCAGATGAAGCTGTCCCAGGGTCTTGCCGTTAAGTTTCTCCTTGGTAACCACGATACGGCGTGATACCAGAGGCTCCGATCCCTTGACATTATCCCACTCCACATCCACATGTGATCCCAGGATAGCCAGGATGGCATCGGCATCATCCTCCGAGCTTACTATGCAGAGCTGATCGCCAAGACTGACCACAGTATCACGGTGAGGTGTCTCCACCTTGCCGTCGTGCATCAGACGTGAGCAGATGAACTCACGGTTCATGATACGTCTCAGCTCTATTATAGAGCGTCCTGCCAGGCGCTCATTCTGCATCTCAATATACTGACGCCTGGGTTTTGTGCTGGTATCGGCCTTTTCCAGGCTGGCCAGCTGCTCATTCTCCTCATCATCCTTGATGCGGCATATAAGCTTTACTATCATAGGCACCATTATGACGCCCACCACAGCAAGCGGATAGGCGCAGGCGTAACCCGATGCTATCTCAACGCCGGTATTTCCCATCTGGCGCAACGCCTCCTCGGCAGCACCCAGTCCGGGAGTATTGGTCACGGCACCGCTCAGCACGCCCACAAGCATGGGGAAACTGTCAGGGTTGCGGCGGTCAAACATAAGGTAATAGACACCTATGGCAACCGCAAGGTTAAGCAGCACCATCAGGACCGCAAGCCGGTTCATGCGCATTCCGCCCTGACGGAACGATGTAAAGAATGAAGGACCCACCTGCAGGCCAAGACTATACACAAAGAGTATCAGTCCAAAATCCTGAATAAAACCTATTGTCTTAAGATTGCCTGTAAACCCCAAATGCCCCATCACTATTCCGGTAAAGAGGATGAAAGCCACACCAAACGAGACGCCGCGAAACTTGATTTTTCCCAGCATCACGCCAATGGCGATAACAAATGAGTAGAGCATCAGCAAATGTGCGACTGATTCTGAGTCAAAGAGCAGAGTCTTAATCCAATTCATTATGATTCAGTGTTTTATGCGGCCTTTAATGTCTGTCCTTTATTTTCGGATGCAAAGTTACTCACATTTCATACAAATTATTCCTCTATTCAGCCTTTAAAAACCTTAAAAAACAAAGATTGTAAAAACGAATGTTTTTAGTATGATTACTCAATCTAAATACATATATTTGCCTTTGTACGTCGAAAGACGAATTGAGAATTATCCAGTTAAACAAGTATTATTTATATGTCAAACAAGAAGGAAAAACTCTTCTCAGAGTTTCCGCCCGTATCTACCGATGAGTGGATGGCCAAGATAACAGAGGACCTTAAGGGTGCGGATTTTGAGAAGAAGCTCGTATGGAGAACCAACGAGGGTTTCAAGGTCCAGCCGTTCTACCGCCAGGAGGATCTGAAAGGCCTTGACACCGACACCAAACCCGGAGAATTTCCCTACAAACGTGGAACCAAAGCCTGCAACAGCTGGTATGTACGTCAGAATATCAGCACCAAGGATATCAACGAGGCCAATGCAAAGGCGCTTGACATCCTCAACAAAGGTGTTGACTCACTCAGTTTCTGCTGCTGCGGCCGTCTTATTCAGGGCGCTGAGCTTGAGGCTCTGCTCAATGGTATCCTGGCTGATTGCATTGAACTGAACTTAAGCACAGAACCTGCTCTGGCATGCGCACAGGCTCAGGCTCTGGTTGACTACTTCACAAAGAAGGGTTATGACCTGAATGAGCTCAAGGGTTCAATCTCATACGATCCCATAGGTTCAATGCTCAAGAACGGTGTTGAGTGCAGTCTTGACGATGCCGCCAAACTGATAGAAATCCTTAAGCCTCTCAAAAAGTTCCGCGCCCTCACAGTCAAGGCTTCAATGCTTACTGACAGCGGTGCATTCTGCTATCAGGAGCTGGGGTATGCTCTGGCTTGGGGTAACGAATACATGCGTACCCTCACCGAGGCCGGCGTTCCCGCCGACGCAGTAGCCAAGAAGATACAGTTCAACCTGGGCATCGGCTCCAACTACTTCATGGAGATTGCCAAGTTCCGTGCAGCACGTATGCTGTGGGCCAAGATAGTTGAGGCCTACAAACCCGAGTGCCACTGCGGCAAGAATCCCGAGGACGGTATCTGCCGTTGCGCATGTAAGATGCACATCAACGCAGTCACCACCAAGTACAACCAGACACTGTTTGACCCGTATGTGAACCTGCTGCGTTCACAGACCGAGGCCATGAGTGCCGCACTGGCAGGTGTCAACTCCATCACGGTTACTCCGTTTGACGCCGCATATGCCAAGGCCGATGAGTTCTCGGAGCGTCTGGCCCGCAACCAGCAGCTGCTGCTTAAGGAGGAGTCACACCTGGATAAGGTTGTTGATCCCGCAGGCGGTTCATACTATGTAGAGAATCTTACCGAGGCTCTGGCCGAGCAAGCATGGAACCTGTTCCTCTCTGTTGAGGATGAAGGCGGCATGCTGGCAATGGTCAAGGCAGGTAAGGTTCAGGAGGCAGTCAACGCCACCAACGCCGCACGTCATGACAACGCCGCCAAGCGTAAGGAGTCACTCCTGGGAACCAACCAGTTCCCCAACATAAAGGAACTCTCTGAGGGCCGTACACCCAAGGCTTGCGGACGCTGCTGCAAGGCTGAAGGTGAGCCCACCATCCCAACCCTTGATACATCACGCATAGCATCACAGTTTGAGGAACTCCGCCTGGCTACCGAGGCCAGCGGCCGCCGTCCCAAGGTTTTCATGCTTACCATAGGTAACCTTGCTATGCGTCAGGCCCGCGCCCAGTTCTCGGGCAACTTCTTTGGCTGCGCAGGCTACGAGATTATTGACAACCTTGGTTTCAAGACCGTTGAGGATGGAGCCGAGGCAGCACGCAAGGCAGGCGCCGATATCGTAGTGCTCTGCTCAAGCGATGACGAGTACGCCGAGTACGGTCCCGCCGCATTCAAGGCCGTAGGTGACAGCGCAATCTTTGTGATTGCCGGTAACCCCGCCTGCATCGAGGACCTCAAGGCCGTAGGTATCGAGAACTACGTTCACGTACGCTGCAACGTGCTTGAGACACTGAGAGATTTCAACAGCAAGCTTAACATCAAATAATCCGTAGTTATGAAACCTGATTTTAAAAGTATCGACATAAAGGCTGCAGCTCCCGCAGGGAAGTTATGCGGCTGCAAGGCAAAGAAAGCAGGTGCAGACGAGATCTGGAAGACTCCGGAGCATATTGAAGTCAAGCCTGTTTATACCAAGGAGGATCTGGAGGGCATGGAGCATCTGAACTATGCTGCAGGTATCGCCCCTAACCTTCGCGGACCTTATTCAACAATGTATGTGATGCGCCCCTGGACCATCCGTCAGTATGCCGGATTCTCCACCGCCGAGGAATCAAATGCATTCTACCGCCGTAACCTGGCCGCCGGTCAGAAGGGTCTGTCAGTTGCATTTGACCTTGCCACCCACCGCGGTTACGATGCTGACCACGAGCGTGTGGTTGGTGATGTAGGTAAGGCCGGTGTATCCATCTGCTCTGTTGAGGATATGAAGGTGCTGTTTGACGGCATACCTCTTAACAAGATGTCAGTATCAATGACTATGAACGGCGCCGTTCTGCCTATCCTGGCCTTCTACATCGTATCAGGTCTGGAGCAGGGTGCCACACTCGAGGAACTTCAGGGTACCATCCAGAACGATATCCTCAAGGAGTTCATGGTACGTAACACCTACATCTACCCGCCTAAGTTCTCAATGAAGATCATCGCCGACATATTCGAATATACATCACAGAATATGCCCAAGTTCAACTCAATATCAATTTCCGGTTACCACATGCAGGAGGCAGGTGCTACCGCCGATATCGAGCTGGCTTACACATTGGCCGATGGTATGGAATATCTGCGTGCAGGTATAAACGCCGGCATGAACATCGATACGTTTGCACCGCGTCTGTCATTCTTCTGGGCCATCGGAACCAACCACCTCATGGAGATTGCCAAGATGCGTGCAGCCCGTCTGCTCTGGGCCAAGATCACCAAGAGCTTCGGCGCCAAGAACCCCAAGTCAATGGCTCTGCGTACACACTGCCAGACATCGGGTTGGTCACTCACCGAGCAGGATCCGTTCAACAACGTAGGACGTACCTGCATCGAGGCTATGGCCGCTGCCCTGGGTCACACCCAGTCACTGCACACCAACGCACTGGACGAGGCCATAGCACTGCCTACTGATTTCAGTGCACGTATTGCCCGTAACACCCAGATCTACATCCAGGAGGAAACCAACGTATGCCGCGAGGTTGACCCGTGGGCAGGCTCATACTACATTGAGTCACTCACCGACGAGATTGCCCACAAGGCTTGGGAGCACATCCAGGAGATCGAGAAGCTGGGCGGTATGGCCAAGGCTATCGAGACCGGTCTGCCCAAGATGCGTATCGAGGAGGCTGCTGCCCGCACTCAGGCCCGTATCGACTGCGGTATCCAGACCATCGTAGGTACCAACAAGTACCGTCTGGACCACGAGGATCCCATCGATATCCTTGAGGTTGATAACACCGCAGTACGTAACCAGCAGATCGAACGCCTCAAGCAGCTCCGCGCTAACCGTAACGAGGCCGATGTTCAGAAGGCTCTTGATGCTATCACCAAGTGCGTCGAGACCGGTCAGGGCAACCTGCTTGCTCTTGCCGTCGAGGCCGCCAAGGTCCGTGCATCACTCGGTGAGATTTCATATGCCTGCGAGAAGGTTGTAGGCCGTTATAAAGCAGTAATCAGAACAATATCAGGCGTGTATTCATCAGAAAGCAAGAAAGACGCAGACTTTGAAAAAGCCTGCCAGCTTACAGCAGAGTTCGCAAAGAAGGAGGGCCGTCAGCCCCGTATCATGATTGCCAAGATGGGTCAGGACGGTCATGACCGCGGTGCCAAGGTTGTAGCCACCGGTTACGCCGACTGCGGTTTTGACGTGGATATGGGTCCGCTCTTCCAGACTCCGGCAGAGTCCGCCCGTGAGGCTGTTGAGAACGATGTCCACGTACT
>Ga0265299_10000642_pt1 | contig 42866 bp, 58 predicted proteins | sample AusTroGonzalo_MG_4_FD_193485 | JGI IMG/M metagenome (GOLD analysis project Ga0265299, IMG submission 193485) | Bovine rumen microbial communities from tropical cattle in Woodstock, Queensland, Australia - Gonzalo_02 | ecosystem: Host-associated > Mammals > Digestive system > Stomach > Rumen ...
ACATTCCCTTTCTTCTTTCATTCTACTAAATCCATATACACACTCTTAATCTCCATAGGTAATAATAGGATATAAATCTGATCTTACTATATACTAGGTATCTACAAATTTAAAAATTAAGAAAAAGACTGATCGCTCAGTCCTTTATTATTTAAGATGATTATCTATCTTACACTAGTGATACAACTCGTGCCGTAACAACTACCGTAAATGATACTCACAATATCATACACGCTACCCAACTATTAGCCAACTTATCTAAGATATATGAAAGAACTTTCACTATCCACTTTATTGGCTGTGCTATAATAACAAAACTAACAACTAATAGCAGATATGCTATAGCTGCATTTACTCACAATCACATTAACCAAGCTACTCATGGTATAGGCATGATCATAATGGGTTAAGAATAAACACAACTATTGTATATACTTTTTACATTAAAAGTCAAGTTAATCTCACAAATTCTTTATTGGATCATAATTCGCTAATTCTATATATTGATTTATAAGTGTATCCCCACCCCAAGAGATTTTATCTGACACCTCTCTGAATCATGGAGATTGCAATATCTCTCAGATGTCCTCTTCTCATAATCCAACATTCTTCCAATCTTCTTCTGTCCATCATTTAGTTTCTTCGCTAGGATTTCAATGTTTCCATCTTTTTTTCTCTTCTAGGTAAGGTATTATCGAATACTCTTCTGCATGACTATCTATAAAATTTAAGGATCATATAGCCTCAAGTGGTGCAGCTACTGCACCCATTACTCCTAACATCTTTCTTAAAACTTTTGGTGCTACTTTTCATGTTATTTTTTCGGACTTAGATACAACATTGATAGCAGAATCTATTGTTTTTTCATCTACTCATGCACTCTTGAATATCGGTTTTAGTTTTTCTATCCATGTAGATGGTCTCATATTATGACCTATCTTTTTCATCCATTGCCCACGTTTAGTCTGTCTTTTAATATCATCTGTTCATGTTATTTTGTCTCATACTTTTGTCGCTGCATTCTGCACTCTTTTTTCATAAGATCATGCAGATTTTTTTGGTGCTTTCGTTAGTTCAGTCGTTGCTCTTTTTGCATGTGTCTTCTCAAAGTCTTGCAAATTTCAATATCTCTCTACTTCTTGTTTTAATCATTGTCATGGATGTTCTTTTTCTAGTGTGTCTCATATAATATCTCATAACTTTCTATCTATATGATCATCAATATTTTGTGATACACTCTTTACTTCTTCTCATGTTTCAGCGAATTTCTTTGTTTCTTTTATCTTATTTCTCCATTTTTGTAAGTCCATTAATGACATCTCTCATTCTTGAGCATATATTTCTTTCAATTCATTCAAAGCAGGTTCATAGTCTTTAATCCATGCATCCCTAGTTACATTGAAAGAATCCTCTGTCAATGCATCTAATACATCAGTTACTGGATTAAACTTAGCTCTAGACCTTACTATTTCTGGTTCAACCTTTGTGATCCATTTAGTACGAGCTTTTCTATATGCTTGTTCTGTCATCTCTAATTCATTTCATGCGATTCATTCATCTATGGCTACATCTACTGTTGTTTCTCTTGGATTTAAATTGTATCTCTCTCCACTTTTTTTCATTACATCATACACTTCTTGTTCAGCTGCTATTTCTTCTGCTGACGCTCAAGCTGCTTTCATGTTTTCTATTTTTTTTGCTTGTTCCTCTAGTGCCTTTGTTACATCTTCATAAATTCATGCGTTTCATGGGTCTTTATACATTTTTTTGACATCATTAGGAGTAGGTCTAATATACTTCCTCAATTTGCTTTCTCCCATTTTTTCTAATTCCATTCATCATAATTCTAATCATCAAAATATAGATGTAGGCAATCATATTCCCCATGCGTATGGTTCTCGATTAGTTCATGTTTCCTTTATGTCTGTTTTTTTCTCAAACATTCAAGTTCATTGAGCGAATGGGTCTGCCCAAGTGTCCCAATTATTAATGTATGCTACCATTGCTTCATTAGAAAACCCTTGATTTATTAGATTAGATGCCACATTAGTTTGTTCTAGGCTTAATCAATCTATGAACTCATCCATCTCCTTATCATTTAATTTATATGTTGATAAATCTTCTCATAAAAATTTTGCTACTTTCTCATCATTCAAATTCTTTATCTCTTTTGGAGAGTTATGTATAGAGTTCAAGTCTGTGTTCTGGTATTCAAATCATTTAGAAAAGTCTAATCATCACCCCTTAGTCTTATCTTCTTTCTCTTTTATACCAGAGACCATACCTAATATAGATTTATGATCTAATGATATTTTATCTCATTTATCTGCCATTTTATATGTATATATGAAATAAATTATTTATTTTTCTTTGTTTTTTCTTTTAAGTCATCATGTGCATCCTCAAGTTTTTTCTTATAAGAAGTTATCTTATCCTTTGCTATAATTGGCACATATTTATCTGCATAAGGTGTAGGCAATAATCAAGAAACCATATCATGTTCCATTGATTGCAATCTCTTAAATTTGTAATCAGTATCTTGTCATACCTGTGGCATATACATATCAAAATTACCTAACCATTCAGATATATTAATAGCAGCTCATGACTCTTTCCTTAACTTAATTTCTACAAGCCTATGTATTCTATCTATGGCATAAGCCATATCTGGATCTTGTGTTTCATTAACAGCTGTTTGTTTAATTGTATCCCAAATTATATTTCAATCATTATCTACAAAATTCCTATTTTTTATATTTGTCATAATAGTGTCTAACACATCATTGTTAATTAGTGCATCTATATAACCTCATTCATTTAACTCATTGAGTATTGAATATGATTCTCTTGCTAAATCAACTTTATCCCTAACTCATGCAGTTTTTGCATCATTATATGCCTCTACAAACAAATCCATCATAGGTGTATCATAGTAATAATACTTGTCCTCATTTCATCATTTAGAGTTTGCTCATTGAGATGGATCTCGGAATCCTTGCAACTTAGCATCATTGATACTATGTGTTTTTATCTCTACATGTGATAGTCAATCTACATTAGATTCTATAGTAGTAAAAGTTCATGTCTTCTGGTCATAATCTATAACTATTCATGTATGTCAATAATTAACTCAATCACTTTGTATTATACCATAATCCCACACGGCTATAAATCATCTTTGAGGTAATGTTTCTGTAGCATAAGCTGCTTTTTCTTTTGCAGTAGTAACTCATCAGTTTTTTCATCTCATTTCAGTTCAAAAATACTGTCTAGCAAAATTATCTGTAAATTGTTCACATTGTCATCAGTATAATTTCTGTCAATTAGCCTTAGCTGCCTCTATTTTTTTACTCCATGTATCTATGTACTCTGTAGCAAAATTATATAAGTCATCATTTAATACTTTCTTTGCCTCTTCTGCTGATAATGTGTGCATTACTCCATCTAGGTCTACATAACTATAACTACCATCATCATTCCATTGTCAATTAGCAATAGCTGCCTTTTGTTTATTGTATTCTAACTCTTGTCTTGATAACTCTAAGTTAGCATCTTTATAATTCTGATCAGCTTGAAGATTAGCCCACTTATAATTCATTTCCTCTCTCCATTGCTGTTGTGAGATTTCCAACTTAGCTTCATCTAGTGAAGCATTATACAAATTCTGATATTTCTGTAATTCCTTATTTAGTTGTTGCATTCTATTATTAATGAAAGCATTTACCATATACTGTGGCACGTCTCATTTGAAAGACTGTTGTGCTAGTGCTGGTAATTCATCTGCTGCTTGTTGTATCTCTACTATCTTTCTCTTATATACTTCCATCTGTTCTCTAGCTCAACTTACTATCGCACTATCTGCTAGAGCATTATTCAGATTTGTCGCTAATGTTCATGCTCAACTACCACTAGCTGTCTTATTTACATAAGTATTCATACTAGTTGTTACATTGTTCTCACTAGCTGTAAGTTGACTAGTTACATCCATTTTACCTCACATAGAGATATTTGTTATGTTCTCTTGTCCTTTCTGTTTCTTTACTATATCATTAACAGCAGATATAAACTCTGGATAATATTGTTGTGCTTCTCTCCATGTCTGTTCACTCCATGTAGTGAATCAGTTTACTATACAAGTAGCAACATCTTCTGGATTAAGACTGACTAACTCTTGCACTTTCTTAACCTGTGATTCCTGCATAGCCTTAAATACACTATTAGCATCTGCCAACGTATTTATTCATGCTTCTGGATCTCCTGTCTCTGCTGTTGTCTTTCCATATATCTTTCCACTAGTATCCTTTACCATATCCTCTGCTTTGGATAAGTCTGGTTTCTCTTCTTCTTTTTCTTCCCCTGGTTTTATCTCTCCTAATCTCTTCCATACAGATTCAATAGTGTTCATTCTATCTGCTTCTGTAGAGTTCATCCACTCATTCTGCTGACTTAGGAAATTAGCTACATCTTCTCTACTAGTTAATCATTCATTATATAAAGCTGATGCAATATTATCGTTTCTCCTAGCAATATATCATGCTTCCTTCCTGTTCTGTTGCCTTGCATTTTCTCAGTACAAGTAGTTAGGGTCTAAGTCTGCAACAGTTAAGTCTGGATTATATTCAATATATGAGTTGCTTACTCATTCTCATGTATATTTCTCATTCATTCATCCTTTCTGTCATTGCTGTGCTGGGTTACTATCATCTCAGTATTGATAATAATTCAGATTAGCATTCTGTGGTCATACTTTTATCGTCCCATCATTTGCACTATTAGTTTTAGCATTTTGTGGAACGGTACTACCTACTGTTTCTCATATATTTTTTCACTGAGAGGCTTCATTATACATCTGCATTATCTGGTCATCTGTATAGCCATTATTTAGCAACGATTGATATGCTTTTGATTTCTTGTCTATTGCCATAGTAATTATTTATTATAAGCTAAATCTATATATTCTACCATTCGCCAATTCGCATACTGTCATAGTCTTCATGTACTTGAATCTATATGATTCCCATCTTGGTCTTCCATCTTCAACTCTAACCAATCTCATTTACTTAGGTCACACTCTACATATCCATACGTGGTCATTCTGTTGAAGAAGCCACCATCTGCTCGTTCCCAATCAAATACTGCTCTAGGTATTATCTCATTTCAATGATGTTGCTCTATGTAACAGTGTATCCTTGTAATGTCTGGGTCTATATCTACGAATTGTTGCTTATGTGCTATTCTGTATCTTCAATCCTTATTGATGGTACATGAAAGTGGATTAGAAGTCTGATTACTACCACTAGTTACATAAGTTCACTGTGTCTCATCTTTAAGATAGTTTGGGTCTGTAGGATGTGATTCATATCATATCTCAAAGCTCATTCTTGATAAGTTAGGCTCTCGTATCTCTATCGTATCTGTAGGGGTTCAGTCTAACTTAGTTCAGATTATCAGGCTTCTCCCTGCCTTATCAGCATAGTATTTATTAGAAAATATTAATGTATCCCTTAACGTTATGAACTGGTCATAAGTTGCAGGTCTGTTATTGTCTCAAATAGGATACTCACTAGGAGTAGCCAAGTAATCATGCTGTCAGTCAAATAGGTTTCGTTCCATCTTTAATTTATGTCATAAACGTTATTAACTTTGTCTTTACAATGATATTTAAGGTCTATCTGTCTTACTATTGGAGTTGCATGTGTTTCTTCTCATCTAGTTATAACTATTGCATAAGTGATAGTCTGCCAATCAAACTTGAATGAAGATTCTTTTCATGCTCATAAGTCATTGAATAGGTTAGATTTCTCTGTCCTAGTTTTACCATTCTTCTGTTCTATGTGCATTACGTGATACCGATAACTAGCTTCAGTAAATGTATGTGTATTTCTCCATAAGTTATTAGGAGAAACATATATATCTATTTCTCAATTCTCATCTGTGAGTGGATTTAATTCATAATTAAGTCTGATTTCATCTAACATCTTAGTAATAGTTCATCATTCTTTTCATTCAAATTCCCTAGAAATCAGAACTCATTGTTCTTGATAACCTATATCTTTATATGTGACTACTCATTGCTGGCTTCTGCTCTCTGGAACTGGTAGTCATGTATCTATTACTCTCATAATATAACATCATTCTTCTGTTGATACATATAGGTATCATTGGTTTTCACATACTCAATATACTTGCTTATTATTATATAGTCACCATTTCATATATCATTTATCAAATCCTTGTGGATTATATGTGAACTGGAATAATCCATAAGCATCTGCTATATAGAACTTACCATTATTGTATGCTGCATTTAATCATACAGGTCATACAAAATATGGTGCTTTGGTATTTACATCTAGTGGGTCTAGTCAAGCTCTTTGTTTGAATAACTGCACTGGTGTGGTTCAGACTAATTTATATAGGTTTACAAATCAGTCAGTTCAGTCTATACTAGATACATAATAGTCTATACCATTAATGCTGTATACTCTTAATACTCTTACTCCTGTAAGGTCTACTAGATTATATACAAATGTATTTCTAAGATTATTATTACCTTGATAGTAGTAAACTTTAGTATTCCATCATTCATCTACTGCTCGTACCTTTAGATATTCAAAAGAACAAGTCAGACCAACAACTGTAACTCATGCTTCATAAGTGAGTACCTTTTTCCATCAAGTCTTTCATTTATCTGCTAATGGTACTGAATTATTAGGATGTGTATGTGGATTAGCCTCATCTAGTTCTGGATAATATACCCAAATAGATGAGCCACTATGTCATCATCAAACAGCTACTACTAGTCTAGTATTATTATAATTAAGTATAGCTGTAGCATATCAATTCATATTAGATGTTGCTGTTGATGGGTCTTCTATACTAGCATCCGTAGATTCTGGATGGTCTCGTGGTTTTAATACAAATCACGAATTAATATCTGCCACACTAGTTGCTTTGAACGCTACATCTCAATCTGAATCTTGTATACAATACCAAAAGTCATCTTGGAATACTGTTCAAGGTGTAATATCATAACTAGTATCTGGTTTAGGCTCTTTATCTCATGCACTACCATTATCAAAGAAATTGTATTGATTAAAGTATCTTGGTAATGATAGTCATGTCACATCCAAAGCAGCTACTCCATTCTCTCCTAAACTAGTTAAATGACAATGAGCATAATGACTAGTGAAATATGCTTTAGTAGATAGCTTTAATCCATGTAATTCATCATCACAATTTATATTCCTGCTGTATTGAAAACTATGTTCCATTCAGTAGTAGACATCCATTGCTGTACCATCTGTCCAACTTACTTGTGTTATCTTACCACCACTCTTTGCTTGTTGTCTTGCTTCTCATACTGCCATTATCTGTTATTAGTAATGATAAAAGTATCTTAAATCTGCAAATCATTCATCGATTGGTCTCTTATCCTTGTTTAGTCAGTAAATATTATCATGTAGTGTATTCTCGAATTGCTGATAATACCATTGTGCCATCTCTGGATTTTCTGCTTGATAGAGTCTAAATGTTATATAGTCATCTATTGCATCTAGGAAGTACCATGGTAGATTTAGTTTTCATAAGTCCATAGAGTTTGCTAGATTGCTAGGAAAAGCATCTTCATACTTTACTGGCTGTTGTACAAAATTATAAGCTAATGTAAGTCATCTATCTACATCTATTGTAGGTGTAGGAAAGATTTTAATATAGCTCTTATATACTCAGTCTTCATACTTAGGAACAAATATATATCTAGGATTTCTCCTTGATATTCTTCCCCATATCATAGGTCATCAGAATTGTCTTCCACCTTGTAATTTTACATCTCATGTTTCTGGATAGTTCTTTAATGGTCTGATGTTATAATCTCAAAACTCCATAGGTTTACATACTCTATACAATGGCAATCATCATTTTCATGTAGCATAAGCTACTCTTAGCTGTACTATTGAATAGAAATCTTCTATATGGTCGTCAGCATCAAAAGAAGGAAGTGGATATTCATCTACTCCCTTTTTAATGTCAGCAAAAGTGACACTAGTTGATTGTTTTCATGATACATACTCCAATATCATTTTTTGGAATAGTAACATTCACTTATTAAACCATGCTAATCGTACTTTCTTGTTTACCTGCGTATCTCATCTTAACTCTTCTGTACACCAGCTATCATACATCTCTGCTATTGTTCCCATGCTTACTTACTTATGAAATAAATGTAGTCTGTTTATTCCATAGGATGAGTTTCCCCACCCTATGTATATAAGCAAACTAACTAGTATTAGTCATCAGATAGACTTTCTTGTCGTGCATAGTCTGTTTTTGCTCTTGATTCGATTCTTACGATGAATAAGTCGTTCAATACAGCACATCCATACATACATTTCCATCCTACTGTTGCTCTCTGATTTAATGGGTCTTCTGTCCCTGCAGCACCAAATGGTTTGTAGAAAGTTTGAAGATTTTGAAGTGTACCTACTCAGTAAGCACCATCTCTGAAACAGTAAGTTGGATATACGTTGAAGTCTACATCATCATCTACTACGAATGGTTTTACATTAGCAGAGATATAAATGTCGTAGTTAACTCCAGCTGTAACAAATCCATCTTTGATTCCTTTGAAGTCTTCGTAGATTAGTTTGTTCAACCATGTATTAGTAGAAGATGATTTAGCATAATCTAAGAATACATTTGGATGCATAATAATCTTGAATCTTTCTCCAGTTTGTCCTTGTGAAGCAAGGAAAGTACATGCTTTAAGAACTAAGTCTAAGTCCATAACATCTCCTGCTGCTAAAGTAGCTCTTGATGTAGCAGTACCTGCGTAGATAGTTCCGATTGAACTATTAGCCAAAGTATCTTGGATGAATTCATCGATAAGTCTTCCTGCGTTGTTTGCTAATTCTCTTCCTTGTGCAGCGATTATAGGAAGTAATGTTTCTACATCTAACACATCTGAAATGATTGAGTAGTCTCCTAATTGAACAGGTACAGCAGTTACAGTTTTAACTACATTAGTGTGTCCATCTGGAGTAACTCCCTCAGTCAAAGCAGCTTGAGATAGAGTAGTTTTCATTACTCATAATCTAGGTCGAGTAATTGATTTGTATCCTTGATGAGATGCTTTAGTACCGAATCTCATGAAAACTGTACTAGGCTCTCCATTTTCAAGGAAAGATTTTTTAAGTAAGTAAGTTAAGAAATCATTAACGTTTGAAACATCGTTAATATTGCTTGTTTGCATAATGTTAGCAGCACTTTCAGTTGCAACATTAAATCTGTCGAAATCAGGCATTGTTAAATAAATGTTAAAGCTAAATAAAAGTATTTAGCCAACCAACATTAATTACGATACCGAGATTGTGTCTTCGCATAGTTCAATAATTCCTCTGTGTTCATATCGCCTAGCTTCTTACCTCCAACCTCAGTTGTTGGATTGGCTCATGCGATAACACTTTGTGGTCAAACACTTGCTTCTGTAGTAGGTTGCTCTACTGTCTGAGCAACTGATGGTTTCCCATTCTGTCACTCATATAGAGATACCATATCATTGATACTTAATGATGAGTATTTGTCAGCGAATGCGTTAAAGTCTCATTCGTAACCTTTACTCTTCATAGTGTTCTCAAAGTAAAGTTTCTTGTCAGCAGCTCTTCCTGCTATTTCTGCATCTAGTTTAGCCTGTAGGTCAGATATTTGTCCATCGTACTTCTCTCTCATAGCAGCCCAATGGTTTTTCTTCTCCTCAGTGTTATCAATTTGTTCCATGTCTGTCATGGTTATAATAATAGAATGTAAAGTCGTGCCATTCTACCAACACGAATTGATTTATAGACTTCAACTTGTCTCATTGATTAGTTTTACGACATGCAACTTCGGTCGAGAATATTTGAGAGCTTATTCTCAGTCTACTTTTTCTCACCTCATCATAGCCTCAGCTTTCTGGATAGCTTCTTGTGCTTTCCTGATCTCTTCTGGGTCTGCTGTTATAATCTTTATGAATCTCTCTACCTCTCCAATTCATTGGATGAAAGCACCTAAGATTTCATAATAAGTGTACCCATCTGGTTTAGGACTAAAGCAGTTGTCCTTAGCCAAAGTAATGATGTCCTCTTTCTGTTTGTCGATTCTCTTCTCCATACATTTCTTGATTACTTCCCATCAAGCACTTTGAGATAATTCTTTAACAGATTCGATTTCATCATCTGTGAGATCATCAAAGTTTTTACCCTCTACTGTTTCTTTAGCAGTATTGAGTTCCTCTTTCATTAGTTCTTCTTCTAATGCCATAGTTAATTTGCTTATAATATAAAACTATTTACCTTTTCTTAGAGAACTTTTAGTATTATTTCTAACAATTTCATGATTGCCTCTAAGGATAGACCCTCTAACCTTTCTCATTACTCCATTGATTGATTTTGGAGATGATGGTTTCTTAGATGGGATCATAGCTTTTTGAGGTCATGAGATTGATTTTCATCAAATAAGTTTTCTTGTTGCCATATTTACTTATCTTTATTAAATAAAATGCTTTTATTATTCTGAACTATCCACTTGATAGGCTTACCATACGTGGTCTCCAATGTGAACTTCACTTGGTCCATGAATAGTGTCTTATCTATAGTGTCCATTCATTCAGTCATGATTTGGATGTCTTCCTTAGAGAGCATTCAGATTCATTTCTGGTATTTCCTTAGATAATTATGTATCATCTTCCTATATACTTCTTGCTTATACCTCTTTCTCTTAATCCTATCAATGTCCTCAATCTTGATTTTCTCCCTATAAGGCTCTTCCTTGATTAAGTCATTGATGTCTCTAAGTATTTGCCACATCTTATAGTCTTTCAGTTAAAAACTGTTTTAATTCTTCTACTATTTCCATATCTACATTGTGTTTCTCTAACCATTCCTTGCTCTTCAAGTAGATATTACTAGTGAATCCATTCCTTATTAGATATTTTCTAATATGTTCTGGTAACATGAAGATAGGGTATGGGGCAACTTGTGCTTCAAATTTTATTCTTCATACACTCTTCTGGACATTTGTTCATCCTATATCTCAAATTACTTTACCTTTCTTGAATTTTGTTCAATTCTTTGATTTTTTAAGGAAGATTTCTTGTTCTTCGTGGATAATTGTTCCACTTGGAATTTCATCATCGTTTATTTCATTTTCCACAACGGTACTAACTGTGTTTTCTTCAATTTCAGGTGTTTTTTCTACCTCTTTTACCTTCTTTTTGATGGTAATTTTTCTCTTTGCTGGCATAATATAATATTATGATATAAATTAACCGATACCATTACTTACATCTAGTGACTGCATTCATCATACATTCATAGATTCTCATCTATTAGCATGACTTCATGCTTCAAATCACGTTCATGAATCTACGTTATCAATAGTTCAAAAGTTTATGTTAGTTAATGGGTCGTTATTCTCTCATGCAGATTTAAAGTCTGTTACTTTAGTCTGCTGTGCCATATTCATCTCTGTTGTCCCTAGTCACTGTGTTACCATATACTGTAACGCTTGTATAGCTCTTAGTTTAGCGTCTGTATCTTCTGCTCTGTTGTAGTACCATAATCTCATTTGGATATTACAGTCTACTGGAATATAAATTGATATATTCTGATTAAGTAGAAGTACGTCTTGTTTACATTGATAGTCTTCCATACTCATCTCTGTTATGCTATCTATCTCACTTTCATCTAGTCAGTTATAGTATGCTATAGCTCTACGTATATTATTTAGTAAGAATGGTGGTGTTCTAGGGTCATTTACTAGCATATTATACTGTTCTTGATATGCTGCTTTCTTCTCATCATACATGATAGACTTTAAGATAGGGTCTACTACCATGATTGAGAAATCTCACTTAACATCTTTCTTACTAACTTTCTTATATGTTCAGCTTAATCAGTTATTCACTCTACGGATTACCTTCTTACTAGAATTTCTCCAGTAATATAACATGAATGCTCTATATAGCTCTGCAAAGTCTTTAGTTCAGTAGGAGAGTATCTGATTCTGTAAACTAGTAATCATATTAGCATTGATTTTCTGTATCTTACTAGCTGTTGCTGTATTAGGGTCTGAGTTATTACTTAATCATAATCACTGTGCTGTAGCATTAGTAAATGATTCTGCTAATGCTTTGTTCTTAATCATACCAAGAGAGTTATATAAGTCTGAGCTTATCTGTGTCTGTGGTAATTCATAAACCATAGATGAAATAGGCTTTGTAATATCTCTCATTTTCACAGGAAACCATCTGTTCTTAATACTCTGATTCTTCAAAGTATTAATATTATTCATGAATACCTGTTCATCTATGAATATATTTCATCCCATAGCTTCTCTAGTAACCTTAATCTTATATAGGTTAAGTAAGAGTTGCTCTGTTCTATGTCAGTCTTCTATAATATTTACTAATGATGTTCCCCACCAATCCTGTGCATCGTATGCGAATCAATATACTGCTACTGGTATTACATTATCTGTCTCTGGAACGTCATATATATCTAGTATCTGGTCGCATAGCATGAGAACTAGATATAATTTATTCTCTCCAGTATCTTCATCATATATATATGTATAGTGATAGTGGATTGTGTAATGTCCAGTAGTTGAATTATAGCAAGTACAGATATTCCTTAGGAATGCATCTTCTGTTTCTAGTCAGTTCAGATATACATCATAATTATGTAATATCATCTCCTTGAAATCTGCATTGGCACTAACTGGCAATTCTTCTAATTGTTTATAAGTAATAACTCTATCGAATCAGAAGAATGGATAGTCTTTAACTAAGAGTGAACCATCATTATAAGGATAGATAAATCTAGGGTCTATCCTCTGTACTGTAGGTACATTCTTTTTCTTGTCATACCCACTAAAAAGAAAAACGGCTTTTCAGTATTTAGCCACATCTTCTAGTCACATATATCTATCAAAATCCCAATGCTCATTCACATAGTCTGTCTTAAACATATCTGTGAAATTCCTTGCTTCCATTTGATATAATACATTCTCATCTTCCCATGATACATCTGGTTCGTTTACTATGCAAGTAGCTTGCATAGTCCTTAAACAAGACCAGAAAATCTGACTTCTTAATAACTCATCGTTCCTTTTAGTTGAATATATATCTTTTTGACTCATAAAAAGAGAGTTCTTAGACCTGTTAGCCTCGTATCAGTGCCTGTACTCTCCTATTATCTTCTGTCTTAATTCATCTGTTAGTTTTACCATGTTATCTGGCAATTGAAGTTAAATAACTGCTTATATCATCATCATAATATCTTAGATATGGATACATTCTCATTATCATAGTATCTAATAAGTCTGGACTCCTTCAGATTCTTGCTTTCATCTTATCCTTAGTCTCTATCCTTGTCTTACCATCTATACTCTTCTCATCTATATAACAGTTCATCATCTCCTGTGTAAGTATCTCCCAGTCTTTCTGTGAGTCCAAATGTTCCCATTTGATAGCAATTTCTCATTTCTGCACCTTTTCTTGTAGTAGGAATGCACATTGACTCTTTAGGTTTGCATAGTTCTGCTTAGCACCAGTCTCTATAGGCTTGGCATTGTTCACAAACCCAGTAGAGTAGGGGATTCAGTCTACTACTCATCATCCTACTCAATCGGCATCTATAATTATGTTCCTAGATTCAATCTCGTACTGGTTCTGAATCAGCTTTATAGATGTCTTTACATCTTCTACACTACTTTTAGCATAAGTCCATACTCTTATCCATGTATTTCATCTTCGTAAAGATATTCTAGTCGTATCTTTTCAGAATCTAGCAACATCACAGATAAGAAAGTATTGGTCTCCATGAGATTCGTTATCTTTTAACTTATCCAAATCTCATTGCTTGAATAATAACCAGTTGTTATCATCAAAGTCCCACTGTCAGTATAACAATCTCTTCTTAGTCCTTTCACTAGCTCTCTCTAAGTTCTGGATATATCACTTGTCTATGAAGTTGTTGGAGTACACTAGAGATGGAATAAAGACAGCTTGTTTTCAGTCCTTATGCTTCCCTTTGTAGTACCTTTCATAAACGTGTCATGGATTAGGGTTAAATGTTTCTAACACCTTACCTAATATTCCATACTCCTCATTCTTGAATCTTCATACTCTGGTTTGGAGTATCTCAATTCACTCTAAAGGACATTCAGCACTCTCTTCTACGAAAGCTCATGTAAGTTCCAGACTTCAGAATCTGTTATACAATGGGTCTTGTGGTAAATAGCATCACTCCCTTAATAGTATCTGACTACCATTGGGAAAGGTTATTATGTTAGATACGTTATTAAGTTTTCATCTCATATCTTCTGGTATGCTATAGTCCCTGTAGAATTTCTCTAAGGAAATAACAGAAGTCTGCTTGATATTCTTAATAGTATCTCTAACTAGAGCATATCTGACTCATGGATATTGATTACACATTCTCCATAACCAGATGATTCATAGATAAGTCTTACCTCATCATGCTCATCATCCATAACCAACAGCTGTATGATAGTTGTCTAACAACACCTCAAACGCTTTCTGTTGATTCTCTGTCAGTTTTATCTCTACGTTAGCCATTGTAAAATATGTATCTACATTTCTAAAAAGTTTTTCATTTCTGCCTAGCTTGTTCCCTAAGAGATTTTAATAGGTCTTCATAATCTTTTTTCTCTTTCATCTTATGCCTCCATTTTCTCTGACTAATAGATTTAGGATTCTGACTAAATTCTATCTTATCTACTAGATCATCTGGAGTTATCTTCTTCCCTATTCGCTGCTGAAACTCAATGAGTCCAATCTCCTTAATGCTTCTTCCTCATTCTCCCATGGGGTCACTTTCTCTCATGAACTCACAGATGAATCATAAGCAGACTCTTGCTTTATATCACTCTGAGAGTCATGGTTTGTTCAGTTTTCAACTCATTCATTACTAGCAACAGATATAAATTGCACCACTGGTGCTGTGTTCTCTTCTCACTCTTCTGGCATAGGCTCTGCTTTATATCTCTTATCTCTTAACTCCAAAAATCTTAACGCTGTCTTAGCATCTCATTGCCTTATCCTTCTCTGCACCGCTGCTCTTGCTATCAGCTTTGGGAATTGTCTAGCTATAGCCACTCTTCTAGCGAACTCTGGATTAGAGTTCTTATGATTGTAGTATGTAGGTACTGTGATTCATGCTAATATACAAGCTTCTTCTATTGTCCCATCCATCATGAGTGTCTCTTCTATTATCCTATACTGTTCTTCTCATATCTTAGCGTTATTTCATTTTGCTATCTGATTCTTAGCAGGCTTAGGTAACATCTCTTCTACACTCTTTACTTTAGCAAGAGTTTTTAAGTCTTTTATTTCTTCTCAATCCATTACTTAAATAAATATATAAATCTGAATCGCTGTGTTCTTAATATAAGCCATAACTCCTTATACCACACCATTCACTTGATTCTAGCAGGTGTGTGTATCGCTTTATATAAATCCCAATTATACCTCTTAATCCTGTTATAGAATGAGAAATAATCTACATAAGGCTTTCAGATTTTTTTCATGTTCACCTTATGCACCTCCCAGCAATACCTTATATTGCCTTTAATCTTTAGATAATCCCTAGGATAAACGAATCTTTCCATTACTCTTTAGGTAAAAAGCTAAATATATGGGATATAACATCCACAGTCCATCAATTACCTAGCATCTTGTACCTTTGACTATCACTAACTCATTCTGTATAATTGTCTGGCAAAGTTTGTAATCTCTCACATTCTATAGGTGTCAGCTTTCTAATTCTAGGTGGTTGTATGCTCTCTATTACTCAGTTAGGATTACTAGCTCTAAGGGTATATGCTTTCTCACTACCATAAGCTGTTCAGAAATTCTCACTCTGTCATAACTGTGTAGCACATGGTATGGCTACTATCTTTGGGTCTTTATAATCTCTAGCACATAATGTAGGTGCTTTTCATGTCTTGAATCACTGTTGTTCAAACTCTCTAGATCATGGTGCATAAGCTACCATAGGCTCATATACCCAACTTTGTCCACAAGCTGTAAGTGCGTTACTCTTTCATTTAACCACTCTTCATCTTCTAGTAGTAGAACTAGGATAGGATAAACTTATTCAATCTCATTCTTCTGCTACTATATATCATTGTTTAGTGGCTTGCTTTACTCTTACCTCTCAATCTACGACATCTATCAGTTTTTCTCACTCCTTAGGAACTACAATACATGGCACATTACCACCACCAGTTCACATGCTAGCTGTAAGTGTAGGACATTTTCTATCTAGTCACTCTTGCTGTTCACATACACTAGGATATGTTATCTTAAATAATACACTTGGATCAAAATTTAATGCTTGTCACTTACTACCAAAATTTCTCATCAGCATTTTCATACCCCTTTCTGTAAGATTATATTTATCAGGTGCATTCGACTCTAAAATATCTTTAAGCATTATCCCCTTATCCTTAGGCTGTGTTATTCATGGTATGTTTGTCCAATATAATCTCTTTCTTCTCTGTGCTGACACTAAGGCACTATCTATCTCTATAGGCTCTACTCACATATATCCACTTATCACATCTTGAAACTCTTTCTTCATCTTTACATTCTCTAAGAGAAAGTATTTAGGTTTAATCTCTCTAACTAGTCTGACAAATTCGAAAAATAATTTACTTCTAGGATCATCAAAATTAAGCATCTTTCATGCCATAGAAAATCACTGACATGGAGAACCACCTATTATTATATCTATGTCCTTGTAGTCCTCTCATTTAATCTGTGTTACATCTCAGATTTCTATTATGTCTGGATGGTTTTTCTTCGCTATCTGTATAGCATACTTGTCTATCTCACTAGCATAATAGACATCTATAGGTATTCATGCTCTCTGCAATGCCTCATACCCACAAGCCATTCAGTCAAATAATGATAATACTCTCATTTTAATAAAAAAAATATAAAGACTAATGCCTCTTATCATACTCTTCCCATATCTTCTCCCATTTCTTTCTAGGTGTATAGAAATTCTTTGTAGCCCATAACTCCTTATTTATCCTAATTAAATAAGGTATCTTCTGCTTTAAATTATATGCTCTAGCCTTGGTATCTGTGTTATTGAAAAACTCTCTTACCTTTCTAGCCAATTTCTTATTCGCATCTTCCCCAAATTTTCTAGCAATGGCTTTATCATACTCATTATTCACTTTTCATTTCTCTATAGGATCTCACTTAGGTCATGTTGTCCAATTACATTTGTGACACTGTGCATTGATGTTCTCTTCCTCTAAACACATATTCTTGAACTTTCTACTATATCTATGTCATCATGCTAGCTCACCCCAACTACATAACTTTCAACATGATATACAATACCCATTGCCATCTGCATCTGTGTCCCTTAACTTACTATTCTCCTGTGCAATCTCCATAGCAAACTCTATTGGTTTTATCTTTGGTCACTCACTCTTATACTCCCTCTTCGGTCTCCCTTTTAACTCCCTTATCTCATTTAAACATTTTCTCTTATACTCTTCCTCCTTCTTCCTAATATAACTCTTCTTCTTCCTCTCTAACTTCTCCTTCTCATACTCTAAATTCTGATTAACCTTCGCAACTTTATTCCTATATAAAATACTATATCTGTAATCAGCTTTTATCCTCATTTCTTCAACCTTTCTATCCCACTTAGCCTGTATGCTCTCTTTTGTTCTCATAAACAAAAATCTCTGGTAGTAAAACTATCAGAGAATCGTTCTCACTTTATTGTCCGCTATATATAATTCAGACTTATAGTTATTTTCCTAAATTGCAAGAGATTTTTTAACTAGAATGGCAAGTCTACAAAATCTTTAGCATCTTCATCCATATCATCTCTACTTATTCACTTGGCTCGATACCTAAACTCCTTTTCTGTAGGCACTGGCAAACATCTATTCTGTGCCATGTGATTATAGCATCTACTAATTATACCATCTATCTCTTCTTCATAATCATTTTTCTGCTTCTCATTCTCTGCTATCTGAAATGCTAAATCCGACTTTAATCATCTAACTAATTCTGCATCTCATCATTCAGCCTTTTCTTTTAACTCTTTTATCTCATTCTTCATCTTAATCATTCTCTGCAAATCATAATCATGCCTACTAGCATACATCCCATTTACATGAACTACTATTCATTTCTTGATAGCTCTGTCCAACCACCTAACATTCTTACCATCTTTACCAAAATGCTCTAAAATCTCTTTCTTTGTAAAATACCACATTTGTAATAATTAAAAGCTAAAACTTAACAATATATCATCTAAATATCAACTTTATATCTTTTCTGGGGAAAAATTCAACCCAAAAATATAATTACTTAAAGCTATCTCTATATAAAAATGACAACCTTTTATCAACCTATATTTTACCCCAAAAAAAATTCTGACACTGAAAAATAAACCATACCCTAATTACTACCTATCATATTCTCAACTTGATTACTATCTATCTCAATATGGACTAACTTGAATTCAAGTCTATTGTTTCGATGGAGAAATGACAACCTTTTGACAACTGACTTGGGGGAAAATAGCGAGAGAGTATAAATAATAATAACACCCCGCACACGATTTGGGGGGTGGGGGTTTCTTCCTTTCACTAGTTATTGACTCTTTTTTCTTGCGTCTAGCATGATCTACACACGCAAAACGGAAAACGAAAACGGAAAAGAGAAAAAATATAGTTTTTCTCTGCTTTTCTCCTAGAGAAAGCCTATAACCATATAAAAACATACAATTAATACATAGAAATTATAAATAGACTAAGAAAAGGATAGGAAATAGAAAAGACAAAACATATATATATTATTATATACGAGATGGAAATAATAAAAAGAAAAGAAAAAATCTGATTAATTAATAATAGATATAATTTCATATTTAAACTAGATTAATAATTATAGATATATTTTCATATTTAGGAGGAAATTATATATAATGTTGGATCTATTTAATTAGATTAATTGACTAGATCAATTTTTATATAAAATAAAAAAATCTGATTTTCTTTTTTTAGGATCATTTTAATATTTTATTTTTTATTTTGTTTTTATAGTCTGTAACTTGTTTATCTTTTCTTTTTTGTCACTATATAATATTATATATACATTTTCTCTTGATTTTTGTTTTCATTTTCTTATATAATACATTGTCTAGTTTAGACGCTTTTATATTCTACCTACCAAATAGAATGAAAAACACGATCTGTATTAATGGAGTATATTATACTCCTAAAAAAGCTGCTATTTATAGCAATTGAAAATCTGATCTTTATCAATTGTATAAAAAGCCATCATGTGAGAAAGTGAGAATTTTCAACGATCGAAAACAAAAACTCAATTGTATTTATTGACTAGAGGGAAACTCTAACACATTTTCTATACATTGAAACGTTATAGACGAAAACGGATCAATTCATAATGTATGGATAACCGCACGAAACAAGTATATTTTAGACTAGACTATATTTTATATATAGTCTTTTCTATTATTTTATATTTTATTGTTTAGATCATGTATATAATAAAAGCAGTTATAAATAAATATAAAAAGGAAATACATAAATTAAAAATAGAAAGAAAAAAATCTGATTATTAATTATTTTTATCTACCTACCAACTAGAAAAATGAAAAAACTTAGACTTAACTTTATCGATTATAATAATAATCAATACTTAAATTTTGACTATAACGATTTTTATTTTCTATATAAAAAAGGATATAATCAAGTCAATATTCAAGATATAGCTTTTTGATCTGATTTTAAAAATTATTATAATCATGATAGAGATTATACAATAAACAATGAAAAATATTATAGATCATATATAAGATATATTAATTTTTTGAATAATACTTTTTATAATATATCTTTTAAAATAACTAGTTATTGATCTCTACTCGTTTTTATTGTCACGAAAAAGAAAAATTTTAAAACTTTTCAAGAATATTGAAAAGACAAGAAATATTTTAATTTATATAGACAATTAAGAGAAAATAAGAAAAATTATAAAAATATTGATCTTTTTAATAATTATATATGTAAAAAAACACGTTATAATAAATATTTTTGACTTTTCGAGAAAAAGAAAAATCAAATAGAAAAGACTATAAAAACAATAAGCGAGAAAAATATAAATTTATCTAAACTTGCACGGGATAACTTTATATTGTATAAATACGATAATAATAATCGTATAGAAAATACTAATAGAATTATTTTTTATAAAAATTGAATCTGATTATATGATAAAGCAGGAAAAGTTATTAAAACTTTTACTTATAAGAATAATATAAACGTTTTAGATTATGTAAAACTATAGACTAGATCATAAACAAAAACAAAATAAACAAAAATAAAAATCTGATCTAATAAAAACATAATCTTAATATTAATATAACTCTAATTTTTATAACCTACCAAATAGCAACAATGAAAACTAATTATTATTTTACGGAAAGCGTAAAGAAAGAAAAGGAAAACTTGATCGAATGTGTAGAAAACACAAAAAAAAGGATCGAGTTATTAAAATCTATTAAAAGAAATTATAAAAAAGATGGATCAAATTTTCAAAATTTTTTACAAAATTTTAAGTCTGATCTACCTAATTTTAAAATTTATTATGAATATTCTCGAATAACTGCGAGTCTATATCCTGTAGAGGTTATGATTAATAAACACGCAAACAGGAAATATTGAAAAGACGAATTTTTCGAAAAAATCGAAAAAGAAGCACCAGAAAGAATAATAAAAAGTTACTGATTAATGGATCAAATAGAATATACTCCAGACGAAATAATGGAAAATATCAAAAAAGATATTGAAGAGCAAGAAAAATACTTAAAAGAATATGAAAATCAATTAAGCAATTTTGATAAAAACGTTGAAAAGTTACAAGAAAAATTGGAGGAATTGGAAAAGTTTTTCATGCCTTTGTGAGATGGATATTATAAAATGAAAACCATTGCAAAGGAATTTTTGCAATGATATACACAATAGATTATAAACAAAAACAAAAATAAAAATCTGATTTTTTATATCCTACTAAATAAAAAATGGAAACAATGCAAGAAAAAAGAGATATAATCAATAGACAAAATAAATTGATAGACTTTTTATATAAACAAGAGGAAAATTATATAATAGAATTAAACGAATTAAGAGAAAATAAAGAAGCAGTTTATAACATGATCGCAGAATTACACGAATATATACAAGACGGAGATTATATAGAAAATGAATATATCCTAGAAAAATTACAGGATATGCAAGAATTATGCAAATAATTTTTATATTTTTTAAGAAAAAATAATCATGGAAACAATAATTAATAAATCTGATCTATTTAATTATTTAGATCAATATAATTTTGTAGAGGAAAATGAGATCCAGTCTGCAATTTTAGACTATATAGAAAAACAGGAAAACGAAATTTATTATAGTGACTGTTTACTAGCAGGAGATCTAGCAGACGAATATATAGAAAAAATAATTTAGTTTTTAACGAATAATAAAGATGGGAAAACTAGAAAGACTAATTTGTTTATACCTAGAAAATGGGTGCAACTATGAATATTTAGAGGACTATATTATACAATATTCAAAAAAAGAAAAGAAATCTGTAAATTTAGACTATGTAAAAGCTAGAATAACGGATATATACAATATACAATGATCTGTTTGATTAACTACTACAAATATTCTTATAGATCATGTTTTAGACTATTTTAAATCTTTAAAAAAATAATTGAAATGCAATTACACTTATACTGGATCGATAAAAGCCGAAAGAAAAAAGGAATAGCAGATAACTATAATCTAGTTATAAATTACGATAAAAAAACATTTATGGTTTTCACTGATCCTTACTATTGATATTTACAGAAAAACGATATAGAAATAAAAAGGAAATCTGATATTGATTTTTATGTTGAATATTTAGTAAAACAAGGTTTTACTAGAGAAAACTAATTTTTATATTTTTATAAATAATTAAAATGAAACAACTTACAAAAGAAATGAAATCTGTTTTAACAACAGGTTACAATATAGATAATAACGAATATTATATACAATACTGATTTTCATGTCATTGATATAGTAAACCACGAACTTATTGTTGAATAATACGGGATGGCGATAAGTTACTAGCAAAAATAAAATACTGAAACAAAAACGATAAAAACAATTATGAATGGTATACAGACGATAAAGAGATCAAAAGAACAATTAAAAATGCACGGAAACGTTACGCTTAATTTTATTTATTAATCAAATTAAAAAATGAGAGATTATAACCCAGAAACTATAAAAAATCATGCACCAGACTATAAAGTTATAGCAGACTTATTGCATGAATTTGCAGAAAAAGAAATTTCTGATTTAGAACTAGAGAAAAGACTAGAAAATGTAAATAAATCGTCACTTTTACATGTAATACATTTTTTGGATATTGAAAGAAAACGATATGAAGGAGAGTTAAACAGAGTAAATGAATCAAACAAACTTTATAGAGAAAGACATCGTTTTATTTATTAATCAATTGTAAACATGAAAATATATATAACTACAGATTATGCAAAACTAGATGGCGTTATTGATCTAGTAACAGATAGAAAAGATGGAGAATTTGCATTTAATACACTAAAAAACAGTAAAGAATGGAATAAATCTGAATTATATCTTTTTGAAATTGATTTTAGCGAAAAGATATACGATTATGATCGAGACGATCGAAAAATAAGTTTTTATAGGAAAGATAATAAGGAAAAAGTGGATAATTCAAAAATTCTAATTAATTTATACTCTTTTATAAGAGTAAGAAAACTTTTACATAATAAGAAACAATAAAAATGAATAAAGACTTAAAAAACTTTATAAAAGACTCATGGAAATGGGAAAAAGATTATATAGAAATCTGAATAAAAACAAAAAAACAAGTAAAACAAAAAATCTATGATTATATAAAGGATCATAAAGAGGATCGAGAAAAGGATAATATATACTGAAAAATAGATTTATGAAAAGTTATTTTATTTATTAACCAATTATAACAATGGATATAAACCAAGCTATACAAAACATAGACGAACTATTGTTTAATCTATGATATACAGACGATAGAAAAGAAAACTATAGAAAGGATCTTTTCGACGCTGTAGAAAGTTTAAGAAACACTTACTCAATTATTTTAAGAGATCATGAAAGTGAGGAATTATATATTGCAGAAATAACAACTAATTGAGATATTGAAAGGATAAAAAAAGAAAGTGAAAAGCTAACAGAGGAAACATATAGAGACGATCGAGCTTTAGATTTTATAGAGGAACTAGGAGATAGAACTTGACTAAATATTTATGAAACAAATGTTTTAGATATTTAACCAATAATTAAAATGGAAATAAACAAATTCATAAAAAAACAGATGGAAAACTGATTAAAAATATATGATAAAAACGACTATTATTATAAAGTGGGAAAACTTTTAAGATACCACTATGTAGGATCATGGGGAAATCACTTTTTTGTAAGTGAAAAAGAACAAAAGAGATGGAATAATAAACTATGGAATTGAGATCGACCACGATTAATTATACCGAAAACTACTAAACAGACTATGAAAAATAATTTTTTCTATACATTGAAAAGAGATAAAACTCCAAAGATACCTACCTATTGGGGAAATAGGTAAAGAAAAAGAGGATCAATTATGATCCTCAATTCCATTCTACCTACCAAATAGAACAATTTGACTTATACATAAAAAAAAATAAAAATCAATTATTTTTTAAATTAATAACTATCTACCAATGGCAATAGCGAAAAAAGTTTGTCGTAGTGATATATGGGAGTTAAGAGATCATAGGGACAATACCAGTAAGGATCTTATAAAAGGATATTCATTGAAACAAATATCTTTAATGGACGGGATAGATACTAGAACTGTTAAAACTTGTGGGAGATACCTACCAATTAGAGTAGACGATGGAAGGAGTTTATGTTTATATAGAAAATGAGAGCTGAAAAAACCTTATAAGGTATTATGGATCAGACTAGACGAAATTAAATACATTTTCAATAAAAAAACACATAAAAAATTGGTGGTTGAGTTATAATAAGATATTTATATCTTAACCAAAAAAAGAAAATGGAAATCACAAACGAGCTTTTATGAGAGCGGAAACTATTTTTAGACAATAGAGAATACTCTTGTAATACTATTCAGAATTATTTTTCTGACGTAAAAATATTTTTGAAATATTTAAAGCTGAAAAACAAAGGTAATACCGTTAGCTGTGAGGAAATAACACTCAAAGAAATTGAAAACCGAACAAGTTATTTGAAAACAATTTCTACACCCAAAACTAGCATTTATTATACGGTTAAACCTACTCTTTCTAATTGAACAATACAGTGAAAAAGAACGTCGATAAAATCTTTTCTAAAATTTCTAAATCTGATCTATGATACATGATTAGATTATAAGAAAATAGAATTGAAAAAATGCAAGTCTGATTATATAGAAAGCATAACGGAAACAGAATTTCAGATTTTTATGAATTTTATAGGAGATTACGAAAAGTATAGGATCAATGCCTTAAGGAGTCAGTTATTAGTGAATATTGGATACACTAGTTGAATGAGATTATCCGAAATGTTATCTTTAACGATAAATGATATTTTGAAATGAGAAACAAGGATAACATGAAAATGAAACAAAACTAGATGGGTATTTTTTACTCCATCTACTGAAAAGCTATTGGAAGATTATTTAATGGAAAGAGAGAAACCTATACCTCGAACATGAAAAAAAGAAAATAAATCTGATATTGTTTTCATTAGCCATAATTCATGATATGATTTTGGAAAACCTATTAAGAAAAACACAATTTGTGAAAAAATAAAAAAGTATTCAGATTCTCTTGATTTATGAAAAAGAATTACTATTCATTCACTTAGACACAGTTATGCAACAAAATTATTAGAAAGTGGTTTTAACATTAGGGAAATTCAAGAATTACTGTGACATAAGGATATACAGACGACAGAAACTTATTGTCACATTTTGAAGGGAAATTTAAAAAATAAAGTAAATTCAGTTTTTGCCTAGCGAAAAAATCTATTGACATTAGGTTGGAGTTCTTTAATATGATGGTAGTTAAATGAGATACATAATGTATCTAGGTTGAGTGTGTGAGATTAATCCTCGGTCAAGGGAGTGTAGCTTAGTCGGTAGAGCAGATCCCTCTTAAGGATAAGGTCGAGAGTTCGAATCTCTCCACTCGCAGAATATAAGAGACACCGAAAAACTTATATATAGCCTATGATACGTAATGTATCATGGGCTTTTTCTTTATTGTCCGTAGAGAATCGTCAAAGCCCTTCACATTTAACTACCAAAGTCACCGCTTCACACCAAATATGAATCAAAAGATGAATTAAGTAGTCTATTGAGATATACAAAGGGGGTAAGCATGAAGCGGGTTTACTCCCTTTTTGTTTATTTATCTCATAGAAACAAAATGATCCCAGCAAAAAAAAGATTTGAGGTATTAAAGAGAGATAACTTTAGGTGTTGCTATTGTTGAAGGACTTGAAAAGATGTGACGCTAGAGGTAGATCATATAATACCACAGGCGAAATGATGATCTGATGAATTTGATAATCTAATTACTTGTTGTAGAGAGTGTAACATGGGAAAATGAGATGAAGATTTAAACTCTCGGAACTCTGTATTTAAGGTAAAAAGTAAAGATTTATATGATCGTATTAAAAAGAACTTTTATTCTCGTCGAAACGAAGGGATCAAGGCACATGAAGAATACACTAGCAAAAGAATTAACGGGACTTTAGATATGAATACTATGTGATTATTAGCAAGTTTCCTACAGCGATGGTTAGATGAAAGACTTAAAAAACCTAATAGAGTAAAAGAGCTAATTATGGAATGAGTGGATACTATAAAAAGGATGGAAGGGGATGAAGATAGACGAGAATGGCATGAATGGTATCTTAAAGAACACCCCATATTAAAATCGATAAGAGATAATCCATCATTGCTTGAAGAAAAGGTGCAGGAGTTTTATGAATGATGAGATGTGTTTGATGAGATAACAAGTGATTTCGATGGAGACTTTATAGCGAATGACTGTTATTTCAGCAAATCATTCTATGATGATATATGGAATACTGATGATATGAATGCTAGATTAAATTACGAGATAACAGCGAGAATTAATGAATATAGTGAAGAACATGAGAAAGTCCCAAAATGGATAATAAAAAAATACTCTTTATATCCTAATGCATCATTCGAATGTTAGAACAAGGTTATTGAATAATGCCTAATAAGGTATTGTATAGCACAGAGTTAAGCGACAAACAAAAACTACTATTCTGTGTAATTAGTAGCTTGTGTGCAGAAAAAGGATATTGCCGAGCAACTAATGAATGTTTATGAGAATTATTGTGAGTAGATAAACTCACAATCTCTAGACATATTTCACAACTACAAGAGAAATGATACATCTCAATTGAGATAATCAGTCGTAATGAAAGAAAAATTAGGATTGACGAAAATATCAAGGGGGATTGACAAAAACGTCAAGGGGGGATTGACAAAAATATCAATCCCTTATATATATATACTAATATTACAAATATAATAACTATTGAAAAAATTTTTTCTTCCTACTACTGAAAGACAAGATGAATAGATGAGAAGCGTTGCACTAAACTAATCAACGATAAACTTAAGCAATGAATCACATTAGAAGATATACGAATATCAATGGTGCTATACAATACTGAATGCAGGATGAAAGAGTTTAAATACACTAGGCTGTTTGAGAATCGGATTGTATGAGTGCAGAAACTTACGGCTGATGATATAGAAGATACACTTACTAGGCTTATAAGACAACACAAAGAGAGAAAAAAAACTGATCCTAAACGATGAAATAGAAAACCAGCCAAGGATTTACGGAAGGAACTATGAGATACGTTTTGAGTAGATAGGATAAACAAGATATACAGAGATGAAGATACAAGCACAAATATTTTACATTTTACATAGTCGATCAATGTTCCAGTTCAAAAAAAAACAAGCTATCGTTTATCCAAGTCCAGCATTTGATGAGTTTGAGTGTATAATGACGTGAGAACTTGCCACTATTATTGCAGAATCTAACTCATGAAAGACAACATTCGCATTAGATATGATAGAGAGAAATGCTGATAAGTGAATCAAGTGATACTACATAAACTTAGAGTTCCCTATTGAAACTATGCGACAAAGTAGATGGCTATGGTTTCATGGTAAAACAAAAAAAGATTTAACAGAGGACTGAAACTTAACAGAGGAAGAAATAAAAGACATGGAAAGTTACATAAACGACAACCTAAACAAATTCAAATATTACAACAGTCCAAACTGAATCACATTACAAAGGCTAGAACAAGTTATTGAGATTTCAGCCTTAGAATGATACCAATTATTCGTTGTAGATACATTCAGTAGGATACAAGGGAATTTAGAGAAAGATGCGAGGAATAATCAAAACAAGTGCATGGAGGGGTTACAGGAACTAGCACAAAGGCTAAATGTAGCAATAGTCATGCTACACCACACAAACAGGCAATGAACATGGGAGTGAAGTCAAAAGATTATGGATTTAAGTAACGTGTTTATTGTGATAACCAAAGAAATCGACTGAGAGGAACAGGAATACAGAAAATATAAGCTGATGAAAGATAAGTATGTAGTAAATAAGGAAGTCGATGTTTATTATTACTGATGAAAATATGTTAAGAACTGATTTTGATCCAATTGAGGATCTAGAAATACTAACAAGCCTTTCTAATCTGATGGTTGTTAGAACTCAAAAGTTATTACCTACGCTACAATTTATGCAGAAGTGTGGTTGGAAACTGTGGGAACTGATACCAGATGATGAGTGAGAGTTCGAATATAATGTTTTAACCTTTTACAAACCAAAGACATGAAACTAACTTACTTATGACAGAAATGGAGTTACAAACCAGAGTATGATATTTCAGATTTCACTAGAGTGAATTGCATTGAGGATTATGACCCTACAAAAGTTTTAAAGCTGATGGTAAAGCTGTATTCGATTCGATGTCAAGAGAATCGACCAGAATATTATTCAGATCCTATTTAGTTTTTATTCTTTATACTATATTAAAATGAGAAAAGAAAGACAACGCTTCGTTAGGTTCGTTGATGAGTTGGATTTCAACGAATTAGAAGAGTGACAGATGTTCACTATGGTTGATTGAAAATTAGCCATAATAAATCCAACAGAAGAAGACTGGAGAGATTACTATCTAGATCAAAAAGCTGAATATGATCTAGAAGAGATGATGTTAAATGAATGTGAAGATTAATTTTTATTCTTAACCAATTAGAACAAATGAAAAACATTATTACAAAACTAGCAGTAGCAAAGCAACAAGTGGCTACTGAAAAGAACGCTAAGGCATGAAAGAATAGCTTTAGTAATTACAATTATTTTACACCAGAACAGGTAAATTCAATAGTTCAGAAAGTATGTGATTCATGCTGATTACTAACTAAATTCGATCTAAAAAGAAATGAGTATTGAGTGTATTGAACTCTAACAGTTTATGATATTGAGAGTGGAGAGAGTTTAGAATTTGAGAGTGCTACAGCTATTCCAGAGATTAAAGCAACTAATGTAGCACAACAAATGGGTGGATGTATGACTTACACAGAAAGGTATCTGAAAATGACAGCATTCTGAATTATAGACAACTCTTTAGACTTTGATAGTGATGAACAATACAAAGCTAGAGAAAAAACTACAAAGAAATCTGAACCTAAAAAGGAGTGAAATCCTAACTGATGGTTTCAGAAAGCTATTAGCAATACAAAGTTCATGAAAGAGTGTATAAGTGAAGAAGATTTCATTTCTAAGATTAAATGAAAGTATGAAATAGATGAGATAGTTGAATCTCAATTACGTGAGGCATACAAGAATGCAAATTGAATAGATAGTGATCTAGTAGATTTACCATTTTGAAATGACTAATGTTTATTTGAATTAACAAAATAGAATGTCGCTATTGAGCTTAATTATGTGATGATTTCTCAGTTGATGACTGATGGTATATTGAAATCAGCCACTAGATATGGGTCTAGTGGCACAAGAGTCCACTCAGGAGATTGAACACGTCTGATATTCATCTGATGATTATAGACAAGCCATTGTCCAGAGAGCCTATGAGTTATGATGAATGGATTTCGTTACTATGATAGAATGTGAAAGCTGATTTAATCCTAATGCTAGATGAGATTCATGAAGAGCTTATGGCTTATGTCAAATTAACACAAGATGGCATAAGTTACCGAATGGATATAAGACTGATTGGAGAATACAAGTGGAAGAATGTTACAGATTACGAAAATGACATACAGCTTTTTATGGTCCGGCACGTAAGATTAACGGTCAGCTTTGTAAAGATTATGTTTTAGATAGATTTATCATACAATCATGAAAGTAAAAGAACTTATAAAAGAGTTAGAGAAATTTGATTGAAATATGGAGGTTAATATTTTTGATTGGGAAGACAATATGCACTGTGATAGTTTTGATTTCAAAGTAGAAGTAGAATGATTTTCTCACTACAAAGATGGTAGCTTATTAGGGAGTAAGATATTCAAGACACTAGAAGAAGCACAGAGTACAGCAAAGGAACATAATTGGTTAGATCCTACATATAGGAATGTTTTAACGATCTATGCAGATTACTAATGAGAAAACTAATTCTGATTACAATTATTGCTCTGCTGATGTTCCGATTGTGGATACAATGGCAGTTGAGTTTAACGGTAAGCTAGGAGTGTTAAAGCCTTGCTATAGTCGGATAGCTAAAAGATAGACAGTCTAGTGTCCTAGATAGAGATGTCTAGGCAGGTCTAGTAGCCCTGTTCATGCACTAGCCATGATGCCACCTCATCATGTTTGGATAAAATAAATAAATACGGGACTTGATGGGTAGAGGTGGCTACCCTTTATAATCAGACTTTTATATTATTACTTTAGTGATGAACCCATACGAACTAGCAAGGATAATAAGAGATGTAGTAAACTACCAACAAAATGAGATTGGGACGTATAAAATTATTGTATTGATTGAAACGCTAGTAATAATATTTTTATCCTGTGAATTAGCATGAAGATAATCAGACTTTTATTTTATTTACCAAAAGGGAATGGGAAGAAAAGAAAAGAAAAAAATCTGAAAACGAACTGTGGAAGTTCATAAAATGGAGTGATTATATCCATATGTAAGATTAGAAGATTTTATGAAAGTGTGTAAAGAATTAGAAGAAGAAAATAAAAAGCTGAAAGATAGAATAGATGAGTTAGAAAAATGCAATCTCAATCTACAAGAATGGTTAGACAGGAAAGAAGAAGTGAATAAGAAGCTTAGAGAAGAACTAAGTGCATACGACAGAGAATACTTTGATGAAGATAAGAAAGCTAAGAATATATTTAAGGAAGATGATACTTATATTTATAATGCTAAACAAGTGAGAGATATTTGTTAATCAGATTTATATTATTACTTTATACCTATGAAAAAGAAAGAAAAGAAATCTGAATTAAAATATAGGCTAAATTCTGAACTAAAAAAGATAAAAGACATAGAAATACAAATTTCAATTCTCAACAATGAGTTAGAATGAATAGTTATTGGTGTTAGAAAAGAACTAGATAAAATAAATAAAGAATATGGCACAAATTATTGAGTATTCTATACATATAATGCAAAAACTTGAAAAGAAAAATATGTAATTCGTAATCAGACTTTTTAATTATTTAATAAATTAAATATGTCAGAAAAAGAAATCTGAAAGCTATTGGAGTTACTTAATGAGTATGTAGAAAAATATAATAAATCAGACTTATATTATACTTTTGACATAGATTTATGATGGTTATTCTGTTATGATGATGTTACAGATTTCAAATGATGGACTATGCAAGATGAAGCTATGGTTATATGTAGCAAGAGATTTGGTTTCATTCAACGGCTAGTAGAACAAGATAAGATAGATATAAGCAAATTAGATAAAGAAGAAAAAAATCAGAATATAGATATTTGTATCTATAAGAAATTAAGTAGAGATGAAGAAAATACTGAACGATTACTTATGCTACTATCTATCCAGGAGAATCCAATCAGTTTTTTACTTTCTCTTTTAAAAGATGACTAATAACTGTTGTAGATGTTGAAAGAGACTATCAGACCATAAGAAGTTATGGTGTGAGAAATGTGTAGAATTAGTTAAATCTGATTTAAGATGAGAGATAGACCACCCATATAGATGGTATTTTAAACATTATTATAAGGTAAAATGAAAAACTGTAAAATCTGCTGAAAAGAAATCAACTGAAAATGACCTAAAAAATACTGTCTAGCTTGTAGCAAGATAGCATACAAGACACAACAGCTATCTTGGAGAGTTAAGCATAAAACAGCATCTAAATTGCCAGAAATAATGAACTGTGAAAGATGTTGAAAAGAGATAAAGAGAAAAAACTCTAAACAGAGATATTGTATCAAATGTGGGAATATAGTTAATAAAGAATGAACTAGAGATAGAGCTAGAGAGAAAGCTAAGCTAAGAAAATAATTCGTGGTGCTTACGAATAACAAAAAGAGGGATAACGTTCCCTCTTTTTTTATACGAAGTAATTTCTATTTACAGATATTACTTTCTTTTTCAACCTCTACCACATGGCATGACTATATTTGGTTACTATTTAAAACGTGATTCTTTAATAGGAGTTAGTTGGTCTCTCCATTTCTTGAAATGTAGGTTATCTCAGAAGAATGGTAATCCTATGTCTCTCTTCTTCACTGGCCTAGTACCATCCCATAAGATTCTATCCTTAGTTATACTCCTATCCTGAGTACAGTCAGAATGTCTTATGATATTATTTCTATCTATAGTAAAGTTTCACATTAGATATTCAACCAAATCAGTAAGTCTGATTAATTGATGAATATTGTACTCTCAGAATCATACTACTTCTATTCATAGAAATTTAGTATTCACGTTTTCACATCATCCCCAACTTCAGTTTCCTGCATGCCATAGAATGTCTCTAGGATCTCATATCTTTCAGACTTCTCCATTCTCTCATATAACGAAATGAACACTGGCTTTAGCTGGACTACTTGATAAGTATCTCATGTTAGATTCAAATGTTCATCACGCTGTATGGTGAATAACTATACCTGTACATGCATTAGTTCAGGCAGATTTTTTAGTTGTATCTAATTTCTGGTTAAAAGGGTACATGGCTATTTGTTAGAAATTAAATGTACGATTCAATCCATATCTAATATCTGTTCTACTACTCAATCCGTCTTCAGAACTAGCATAGGGACGGATTCTATCTGAAATTCTTTCACTGACGTATCATCAAATTTTACTATCTGACATTCATATCAGTTCTCTCCACACCATTTTTGAACGTGGGGCTTGGTCATCATGCATTTTGAACAATTCTCTCACTCAATGTATATAGCTTCTTTCATTTGATTTTTGGTAACGGAATAAACTGGGTTTTCTATATATTTTTTTATTAATCTTCTGTAGTAGAATCATCTGTCTTGTGAATATCCTTCCATTTTTCTAATCTACATAGATTCTCAAATAAACAATGTCTGCAACTATCTAGGTATAAACCATAGGTGCATTTATATCATTCCTTGCTATATTCGTACTTATCCATCTCTATATTTTCTGTTAAAAAACAATTATATCATCTCTGTACCATTCATGTGGATCTTCTATATCCCTACTAGTCAAAGTGTCTAGCAACCATCTTCTTACGTCTTCTCTTAGAGCTTTTTCATTAAGTCATACCATTGTAATCAGCTGTTCTGCTATCATTTGGTTAGCAAAAAGAGTATGGATTGACCTATGCGTTGTATTTCTCAATAACTCTAAGTTCCTGTCATTATTTGTTCATCATCTTGATTTGGGAAGAATGTGGTGCAGACTATAACTCCTTTCAATTTTAGACATTTATTCCGCTACCATAACAGGGTAAAACAATAATATTATCATAATAATGATTAGAATTCAGACCACGATGTCTTTTCTTTTTTCTTGGATAGCTCTTTCTCTACCTCTTCCCTGTACTCTTTTTCTGTCTTTAGTTCTCATTCTTTACTTCTTATGAAAATTAAAGCTGAAATAGCGTCCTGCTCATGTAAGAATCTCTTTGCGAGTTCCTTACTATTTACTCGTACGATTCTTGAATCTAACCACTGTATCATATCTTCAAATTTCCTAAATATAGACCACTCATTTTCTCTCTTGTAATGAGCTATCTTGTATTCTCGTTTCATGATTTTTAGTGAAGATAAAATTATTTACTGAATTCTTTTAAAGCTGTGAGAAACTCCTTTTGCTGTGCATTAATTGTCTCATTGTATTTATCTATAAGTCAGTCCATGCTCTTTACATAGAATAGAACTATTCATACAATACTGATTAATGCACATATCATAATTGCCAAGAAGGTTCATCTCTCACTGCTGGTTAATTTGCTAAGAGCGTCTCATGTCTCCTTAATTGCGTCTTTATCTACCATTTCATAACAATATCATTAATAAAACTATTCTTTTATTGCCTTACTCACCTGATTAAGTCTAGTTCATAATCCTTTGATTAACCCCCATACATCATAGAAGATATTACTTCAAGTTCATAATGCGAGTCATAACATGATTAAGATTCATGCATTATAATTCCAACCTAAATAAGCTGAAAGAGAAAAAGAAGATAAGATTCCTAAAAGAAAAGATAAACAAGTTGTAATACTAATAGCATATCTACCTGCAAATTTCTTATAAGCTGGTTTTGCTACATTAACGATACTCGTTATTACTGTAGAGCATACTACTAAGATCATAATTAGATTTGTCATGTGTATATAAGTATAAAATAAAATTACATTCAAACAAATTTGTTATCATCTATATTTGACCATTGATTATCATTCTGATATGCACTAACTAAATTAGATGGTATAAATATTCTATATACCTTATCATTAGATAATCATAAACTATTTGTCACTCATTTAACAACATCAGATCCGTAAATATAAGCTGTTATAGGATCATTGGAATCTCAACAGTTCCCAAATTGATTTTCTCTAAATTGGGATGCAGGATAACCAGGACAATATTCAATACGAGAAATTGTTTTTAATCAACTACATCCTATATATTGATTTAATCTATATTCAGCACCTCCATTAAATTGAAGTGGAGGACGTTCTGGAGCTGTTACTCTTAAAGATGTACAATATCCGTATTGTCCTTCTCTATATGAATTAGTAAGAATTAATTCTGTAGGATCTACTTCATCAGCTGCTGTAATAAGGTTTTGACATTTCCAATATTGTTGTTCTCTATATCAAATATAAGCATTACATGGTCCAGGTGATCTTTCGGTCACTGATTCTGTAATTCAAGTTTCTGCATATTGTCAAGCAAGGAACTGTGATCCAATAGCAGTAACATCACTTATATCTGTTTCCTCATAAGCTTTTGTAAGATTTATACATCAAGCATATTGACAACTCTTATATCCTGAACCTATTTCTGTTGCACTATATCTATATCACAAAATAGCACCATCATATAAGATTTCATATAAATATTCTGCAATAGGATTTTTACCACTCAAATCCTGGGAAGCTACACATCCTCATCCCATTGCAAAAGCCATAGCTCGTCAATATCATGGTAATCATGAAATTGGATCTACCACATGTGGATATATTTTTATGTAATGGAAACTATCTGGTTGAAGATTACTACCTACCTCCCTATATCATTGTCTAGTTGATTGACCAGAGATATTTACCGAAAAATTATTATCTAAGTAAACATCCCAGTTATAAGCTGCACCATAAGTATCATTCGCTAATGTACTTCATCTACGTGATAATCCATTAGCTCAAGCTGTTGGTACGTAAACTTTTCAATTAGCATCAGCTTTCATTTTTATTTCAATGAATTCAGATGCAGGTGGTACATACCTTCGATTATTTATCCATAAAGCATTTCTTGTTATCATTAGCTATATCTAGTTATAGAAGCAAAATATTGTCAATCAATACTATCAATAATAAGTTTACTTACCGAATTAGCTGTAGTATCTTGAGAATATCAAGAAGCATACTTAAATCAAGATGGTAAATAAATTCTATGTCAACCATTTGAATCTTGTTTCACTAATATTTGATATACTTTTCCCGGAGTAAAATTACTGAAAGTTAGATTACAATCTCAAGTAAGTGTTAAAGTATAATTTAAACTTTGATTCATATCCACATTAATGGATGCTCAATAAGTAATATTAACTGGTGCATAATTATTAAATTTATCATCAACATATTTCTTAGTAGCAGGACTTCAAGGATATAAAGGTTGATAAGTTTGTCATATTACTGTTCCATAATCAACAGTTGTAGAAAGATAATCATCTCTTGAAGCCGATTTTTCACTAATAGATATAGATTGAACTGTAGATCAATCTAAAGTAAATTCAATAGATATATGACGTCTTACTGTATATCAATCAGTATGAATCCAATCTTGATTTGTTGTAGGAATTATTTCAAAAATTAAACGAGTTACTGCACTAGTAGAATCAATTACTGGATAGAAGAAATAATCTCATTCTTCTGGTTCGTAACCAAAAGTTCCATGGTATTTAAGAATAGACATATTTCAAGAATTCAACCAATCTAATGCAGCTTGTGCTGAAGTTAGATCGTTTTCATCTTCTATATAGAACATCTTAACATTACTATCTCATCATCAACCTCATCATCCTCCTGGTGCTTCTGCCCAAATATATCATGAACTTGTTCTCTTTAGATATAATCAAGCAGTACCAGAATTTCATGGATTAAATTCATTAACTGTCACATTTCCAAATCTTCCATTTACAGAGGTAACAGATTCGTTACTCCATCTATATCAGTTATTTGTTTTCTTAAGAACTTGACCATTACTACCAGCGTTTTCTGGATCAAATTCATCTACAATTACATCACCAGTTCTTCAATTGACACTTCTTACTCATGTAATTGCATCTGCCCATCTATATCATGTGCTTGTTCTTTTTAGTGTTTGTCCTAAAGACCCTTCATTTTCAGGGTCAAATGGTGCTGTATTATTAATATGATTACTAGAATCTATATCGATATAATCACCATCGCTATATGTAGTATCTATTGCATTTATAGTTCTTCAATCAGCATTAATAGTTATGTTTCTACCAGCTATAATCTTATCTTGCTTGTTATTCCAAGCTATCTTTTCAGCTGGAGTAACAAATAGGTTCAGACTTCACTGTATGATATTATCTGAATCGTCTATAGTCTTATTGAAGTAGTTACTAAGGTCTATGAAAGAACCTAATGATACCCAGTCTGTTCCATCCCAACAATAAGCTATTCCTGTATCTTCTATTACCCAAACGTCTCATACGTTGTTTCATGTAGTAGGTAAGCTACTATAATCAGGTACACTACCTTTAAATGTCATCGCTGTAATATTAGCAGAGATTCTATTATTAGCGTCTATAGTAATATTATCTCATGCTGTAAGTTTATCTTGTTTACGATTCCAAATATATTTTTCTCCAGTAGTTACTAAGGATAAATCTGTTCATCAATTTTCTTCTGGTAATGATTCGTAAGTTGTATCTTCCCAAGGTACATTAACCATAGCCTGATTATTAGCATTTAGCTGAACTGGATAAGTTCTTCCTTCTGCTGAACTAGGATTCTGAGCTGGTTCTGTTTGTTTAGTATCACTTCATAGCTTGATTACTCATAGCTTACTTGCAGTTGCTACGTCTAATTTATCACCAGTTAAGAATGGAATCCATACTCCAGTTCATGGGTCATAGTATAATGTATCATCATTAGCATAGATAATTCTAACCCAGTCTCAACTAGTGGTTTTCCAGTTAAGCATTGTACCACTCTGTTGCCATCAGTCTTCTTCTAAGATTTCTCCTACTGTAACTCATACAGGTAAATCATCTTCAGGAGTGATTCATGCTGGTAATTGTAGGTCTACATATAACTCCTTAGGACCATCATATTCTGGATCATCTTCTCCAGTATAATGGATAAGATTATTCATCTCTCTAAGAAGTACATTGATAACATGATTGTTTGTTATCTCTATACCGATACCACCTGTATATGGTATCATTCAATCTTTTATTCTTGTTGCCATTGGTTAATTTAAAATATATAAATCTGATTAACTTATTGGAACTGCTTCATATTGTGTTATTCATCCACTATTGTTTCCTATTGCCCAATATTTGCAGTCATTAGAAACAAATAAACATCTATGCTCTCATACAGTCACAGAATAACTACCTATTCCAGTTGCTGTAGAAGTTATGTCATAAGGTGTAGCCAACTCATATTGCTTGACAGGTCAATATAGAGCCGTATACATATATTTACCATCGTTCTTTACCATAACTCAGATTCATGCTTCAGAAACACTTAGCTCTTTCTTGTTCGTGGCTGTTGTTAAGTCAAATGGTGTAGTTAATTCATATTGAACTATTTTATACAGGTAATCAACTCCAAACCATATATAATCTCCATCATCTGACAGACATACATTGTCTGCAAATCTTGAAGAACTCACATTCAGAACTTGTCAAGAATCTAATGAGGCTGTTGAGATGTCCCATGGTGTAGAAAGACTATACCTAACTATATTATTTCCATCTTCTGTGCTGAGAAACATATATGTCCCATTGTTGCTAAAGTAGAATCAGTTAGGTTTAGTTAATGAAATATATTGTGTCTGAGATGCTGTGCTTATGTCCCATGGTGTGCTTAAACTATATTGAGCCATTCTACCATTTCAGTTATTCCAAAATGTTATATAAGCATTCTCTCCATCTGGACTCATATAGAACCCCTGTAAATCTGAGAAACTTCATGGAGTAAAGCTACCAACCGTTGTACTTCATGTTATCGTGTACTCTATAGGTGTAGGTCAGCTTCATGTAGCTCAGTATATCATATTTAGTATAGGCATCGTATATTAAGAAAAATATAAATCTGATTATGAAATTATTACTACATTTACATCTATGTCGTTGCTAGGTTCTGTGTCGCAGTCAAATGTCAGACTATTAGTTCCTTGTGCTGAGCAGTATATCTTAGCATCTGTATAATCTGTTATGCTTGATGGGTCTGGTGCTACTATTACTGTATTAGTTGCAGTTACTCATGTTGCACTTACTGTTTGAGTTTGAGAACTCCATCAAGCTGAAGTCAGAGTCACTGTTATTGTAGATTGCTGTGGAAGTTGATACTCATCTCCATTGTGCATTATCTTATTTAAAGTATTTGTCATATCTTATCTTAAAAGAATTAAATCTGATTATAATGAATATTGATAGATTGTCTTGTTGCGTATGTCCCCTATATACATCTTACTTCCATCAGGTTTGATATATATTCAACAAGCCTCAAATGAGAGCGATAAATCAACATTATTATATGTAGCTGTTGTTATATCTTGCGATGTAGCCATATCCATCTGATATATGGTACTTGTAGATTGCTGCCTTACTAGATATACTTTATTCAAAGGACTAACTGCACAATCTCTGTATGTAATTCAACTTACAGGATAAGATATATCTCATACCAAAGTTGCTCATGTTAAACTCCATGCTATAGGCAATAAATATTCCCTTACTGTTGAGCTACTATAATTCATATAGTATAACTTAGTTCAGTCAGAACTAATCCATATTCATGTTAAATTTGAGCCACTACTTAGAGTATTAGTTAATGAGGCAGTAGATACATCATAAGGAGTTGATAATGTATATTCTGTTATTCAAATACCACCTATTGCTAAAAACATTTTATTTCAACTATTATTTATGAATACTCAACTTACTTCTTCTCAAACATTAAATAATTTACTACTATCTGTTGCTGTACTTATATCCCATGCAGTAGATAATGAATACTGATTTATTGTTTTTCAAGCATAATCACTATAGTATAGATTTAATCAATCAGTAGATAAACAGAATCCTTGTAATTCTCATGTAGCCGTAACTACTACAGATTTATTATCTGATGTAGCGTTAGTAATATCTGGTCGGTCTGTTGGTGTAACACTACTTGAATAAATAAAGTAATGCTTACCATCACTAGCTGCTCATGGTAATAATGCTGTATATTCAGCCTGTGTTACATATTCTATATCACTTCCTCATCATGTAGGATTCTCCCATGAAGGTCCATTCTGAGTTTGTGTAAGAACTTGTCCATTAGTTCATCAACTTGGTACTTCTGCAATAGATAAATCTCAACTACCTAATAATGAATTGTTATTGATAGATTTGATATTACTTTGGTTTACTAATGTATCTTGCTTTGCATTTAATGCTGTAGATAGATTTGTATTATCATAAGGGTCTCATGCTATATTTGCAAATGCTACAGTCTTGTTATGATTCTCTTGTAGTAGCCATACACTACCATCATAGATATATACATCTCAATCAGCAATTTCTAAATCTGTCTCTAATGTATGACTTACATCACCAGTATATTCTATTCCGTCTGGTCTGTAATTTACTGGTGGGTTATTTACAGTATCCACATTCTCTACTAAGTAATAATCTCATGTGTGATATGTAAAAGGAACAGAGGCAGGAAAGCTGATAGGTTGTCCAGTACTGGCATTCCAAATACTTAAAAACCTACTCATGGTAGGTATTACTGCACTAATCACATTATCTTCTATCTCTATATATTCTCATGCGATTAGAATATCTTGTTTAAGAGCAAGTTGTGCGTCAGTATAATCTTTCAATGCTTGTAAAAGTGCGTCAACTTCTCATTTAAGATAAATCTGTTTAAATAATCCAGTTCAGTTATCTATATATAGTTTTCAGTCATCTCAGTATAGCAACTTGATATTATCTCCACTGGTAGTCTTAAATACTACTAGAGTACCATTAACATCCCAGTCATCTGCTATCAAAACTCTTCAAACGTTTACTCATACGGGAAAAGCGTCTAATGGTTTAACTCCATCAGGTAATTGAAGGTCAACATATATTTCATTATCTCACTCATCCCAGATAATAAGGTTATTTTCTTCTCTTAGTCTGAGTGATATAACTTTATTTTCATCAATTTCTATCGCCTTCCCTCATGTATATGGCTTTTTTCATTCTACGATTCTTGTTGCCATTAGTTATTTTAGTTAGTTATTAAAGTGCTGCTTGGAATGTTGCAGTTATAGTTACATCTTCAGTTAGTGTTTCTGGTAGCGTTCCCCAACTAGAAAATTCATATCATGTCTCTGCTGTTGCTGTGATAGTTGTATTTCCAATAGTTAATACATTAGCTTCTGCACTTATACTAGTTCCATAATCTGCTGTTACTTCACTTACATCTACACTTCCCATAGTATCATCATTAACTGTGATAGTCGCTGTATATTCATTGACTTCTGAACTATAAGTAGCTGTATATGTAGCGTCTGCTGTAACTGTTGCTATTTCTGGAGTCCATCCACTGAATGTATAAGTGTATTGAGCAGTTGATTCTTTAGTAGGAGTTTCTCCTGCATATACAGGTGTTGCTCAGTAATCTAATGTCTGCTCATCTAATTCAGTAGTACCATCTTCATCTACGAATGTGATAGTATATTGATTAACTGTAGAAGTATATGTTGCTGTATAAACAGTCTTCTTAGTAATCTTTGCTACTTCAGGATTCCATCATGCAAATGTATAAGTATATTGTGCTGTAGCAGCTCTTGTAGGGTCTGCAGGTGCAGTAGGCTTACTTCATTCTTTAACCTTTCACTCTTTGAGAACTGTTCAATCCCAGTCTTTAAATACGTATGATACTTTGTCTCCAGATTCCCATACAAATAAGTCTGTAGGCTCATTAGTATCATATACTCACATTTCATCATCAGATTCTACTGTTTTCCATGTAGGTCAGTAAGTTCTACCATCATTTCATGCACTCTGTGTATATTCTATCCACTGTGACATATCATAGTAGTACATTTTTTCTGTAGCTTCATCTACCCATAGTTGACATTCATGTCCTGTAGGTCATTTAACGAACACCATTTTCTTATTAGTGATGTCCCAAAGTCTCTTTAATTGCATAGTTTAAATAATTAATAAATAAATCTGACTATCTAGCCACTATTTTAATAACGTCTCATGCTTCTCACATTACAAAAGGTCTGTTTAATGCTTGAAGTTGTCTGTTCCATGGTAGGTGTAATTCCCCACTAGGTTGCAGTTCTATGAAGTCAGCAATGTTCCCATCGTTTACTTGCTTGTCTTCTGCATAGTCTGAAACTAGAACAGGTCACTGATTATCCATATCAGCAGTAATACATAGAGAGTCAAACAAAGCTCAAAAGCTGTTTGTAATTCTGTCTCACTCTGTATATCTACCTTCTAGTTTGCTTAGCTCAGTACCAATATCTATTGGTAACTCTTGCCATTCTCATGTCATTACGATTGTTGCAATCATTTCATGTTTTTTAAAGTATAAAGTTTTCTTTGATATTCATTAGGCTCTTTACCCTTCTTATCTAGTTCCATCTCCTTCTTTACTTTAGCATTCGCTATCTTAGTAAGTTCAGAATTCTTTCTTTTCTCTTCTTTCAGTTCATTTTCTAAGTGATATCTATTAGTATCTTCTCTATATTGCTTAGAGTTCTCATATTTCTTAATCTGATTATCTTCAAATATTAGGTTATCTTCCATACTATAGTTTGTGATGTATTCTCTGTACTTGTTCTGCATTCATGTCCATTTGAAACTGCTTCTCATTATTATGTTTCACTTCTCACTGACATATACATACATTACATTGGTATAAAGACTAAATCATAATATATAGTAGCTGTAGGTGTATCTAACTCTGTTCATCACTCTAGCTTGTAGAAAGGTATATAATGCTGACCTTCAACGTGTATCGTGTCCATAAGTAGTTCATCTTGGTTAGTCACGTATTCGTTATGTTCTCAAACCACATACTTGGCTATCAATAGATAATCTCCATCTGGAATGTTTATCATTCAAAGTCCACTACTTTCCCTTCAAGATATGAATCATTTATCGTGGAAAACCATAGGTACTTTCGTTATCTTTTTTTGAATTAGCGATGTTTGTTCTTGCAGATGGAGAATTGTTCCACTCAATGTTTCTACTGTTGTTTTTAAATCAGCTATTACTTTGTAGAGTGAACTGATTTCTTCATTCTGAGAATCTATCTTTTCATTTAGTTTCCCCATAACAACTTCATTATGGACAAGATATTCTTCTAACTCTTTTATTTTCTTCTGGTCTCCTACTTGAATAGTATTCCATAGGTCTAGCTCTTTCTCAATAGATTGGAAAGCTGAATGTAAACTATCATACTTTCTATTAAACTCAGCTAATTCCTTGTTATCATATCAGATTTTTATCTCTATTGGGTCTTTAAATGCTTCAGATTCTAATTTCCATACATTCCCTTTCTTCTTTCATTCTACTAAATCCATATACACACTCTTAATCTCCATAGGTAATAATAGGATATAAATCTGATCTTACTATATACTAGGTATCTACAAATTTAAAAATTAAGAAAAAAGTATAAAAAAAGTCTGAT
>Ga0265299_10000643_pt1 | contig 42854 bp, 71 predicted proteins | sample AusTroGonzalo_MG_4_FD_193485 | JGI IMG/M metagenome (GOLD analysis project Ga0265299, IMG submission 193485) | Bovine rumen microbial communities from tropical cattle in Woodstock, Queensland, Australia - Gonzalo_02 | ecosystem: Host-associated > Mammals > Digestive system > Stomach > Rumen ...
GAGTAACCTCATTCTGCTTTTTGATTTCCTTTCCACATAAATAACAAACAGGATATATCCCTTTCGCAATCAAAGCACGATACTTTCGGTTTAATTGCGAAGTTAGTCCCATTATTCCCTCTCTTTTGGTTTAGCCAAACTATTATATTGGTCTATAAGTTTTGACTTCTTTGATTGGTCAGCACACTTCCTATAATATCCGAACCATCTTTTAGCCATTGAAGCCCTGTGTCTTTTTTCGGCTTCGTTATCATCTATCGGGCCAACAATACTTTCAAATTCAAGCTGTTCTGTTTTTGTAGAACGCTTAAATTCTTCCCAAAGTTCTGGGTTTATCCCAATAAGTCGGGCATCTTCATCAATGCTATTCATTTGTTTCTTCTGCTTTGATGATACGCGGTTCTTCCCCCTCATTTTGGATAATTACATCCACCTTACGCAAAAAGATAGCAGGTTCGCCTTCTTCTAATATTTCTTCAATTTCTTCTTTCTTTTTTGCCATTTTATTTCTCCTTTTCTGCTAATTCTTCGGCAATTATTCCCAAACTTACAGATATACTATATAACATTATTAAAATAAATATACAAATAGCCAAAAATATGTATTCCATTTTATACCCTATTCAAATTCTGGCTCTATTATCTTTCCAGCTGTTAATTTTGCGGTTGAATCTGTTGAAGCATTTTTATAAAAAGTTCCATTTACTTTATTATAGAAACCAGCTTCTCCATCCTTATATGCTGGAATTAAATCAAATAATGGAGTAGTACCATCTGTTATTTTTAAATAATAAACCTTACCATCACCAGAATAAGTACTAATAATAGAAAACATATACATATTAGAATCTGATTCATAAGGACTATCATATCCATTCATTCCAGCAATCATACCAGTTTTTACGACATTTCCATTAAGCGTAAGAACATCATTTATAGCATCCACTTTCATTTCGCAAGTAAATGGATATGTGATTGTGCTTATCATATATGATTGTTCGCTATATCCAGGTCTTCTCCAAACATATCGTTCTGTAGTATAACCAGACAAAGCTGGCAAGTAAATCAAAGGTTGCGTAGTCGTTGTAGTAAGTAACATAACAGAACCGTTATTACCATAATCATCCCGAGTATATTTCCCCTCTATTGTCATAGATGGTTTGTATTTTACACCTAAATCAATGTATGCCTTCGTTGCCGCATTAGCTGTATATTCTGTTTCTCTTACTGGATACTTAAACACACCAGTACCAGCGTTGTCATAGATAGTATGGCTTACCCTGTCAAACATAAAACCTACACCATTTTCATCTATGGCTGGTAGATAATCACGAACAATATTACTTGATTTAAACATTTTCAAAGAATAAGCTTTAACCACTGCATATGCACTTATAGAACCCGTAGAATTTCTTGCAAACATAGCTAGAGGATATGTCGTATTTGTTATATTGTCTGTATAAGTATCGTTGAAGGCAAAATTACCATTAACATATAAAGCAATATTTCCCCTATCTATAATACTCCTTGTTTTGTATCTTGTATTCACTTGAGGATATGGTAAACGGTCGCTGGTGTACCAAGTAGTATCTTTACAACCTACTAAAAAATTATACCAACTTTGATTTGTTTGTTTATACCAACCCAAACCGTAAGAACGCCCCATACCAGAATAAGCTGAAACAGCAGCTAACATATAACCACCAGAATATGAAGGTGTATTCAACTGGGATATTTCAAAATCACATACGTATTCATCCCCGTACTCCATAATAATTCCAGTGTTTATATACTGTGTTCCAGTGCTTTCCAAATAATCTACATAGTGGATTTCCCTGCCATAAGAAAAATCACCCGTTCCTTGATTATAGAACAGCTCTCCACTTACTTTATCATACATACAGGGAGTGTAGTTCCAGTCAAGAACGGGGATAAAATCACGAACTAGGACACCATTATCCCAGATTTTACAAGCATACACATACCCAACAAAACTAACCATAACATCTGCATATCCAGCAGTCTTTAATCCTATATAAAGATTATTTGGAGTTGAAAAGCTTGTTGAATAAACTGTTGTCGCTTCACTATATGCACCAGTGTCTAAATTTGTTACACTTCTTTTATTTTTACTGTTATAAAATTTCAATTTTGATGACATACTTGTCGGTGTATATGTTTGTCTTGTTGCTGTATAACTCCCAAAGTCGTTGATAACATTAGATGTTTCTGACGGAAACAATGTAGCAATATTGTTTGATGTTGCAGAACTTCTTGAACCAAAAAGAACGGCTGTAATGTTTGAGCCTGTAATAGTTGATTTCGCTATAATTTCATAAGAAGTATTCAAATTACCAATAATACCTGTGTTGATACCCTGAGTTCCAGTACATTCAAGATACTCAACCTCACAAAAAAATTTTCTCTTTTTTTTTAAAGTCGATAACATAAGAGCCAGTTTTTTACGCAATAGTTTCTTGTTCATCAGGAATTTCCTCATAATGATAATTGATGTAAATATACTCATCATCTTCAGAGTATTCGGGAACTTTATAATATCCCTCTTTATCGGGTAATTTATTATCTACAATGTCCTTATACCCAGCCATACGCCAATCTTCTTCACGAGGATTGACAATAACTTCATCATCAATAATAAGTATTTTACCGCTGGCTATTTTTAATTGTCCATCAACGAGTTTTCCTAACATCTATTCTACCCCCTTTACAATTCCTACAAAGTTAGAACCATCATAGCTAATCATAACAGTATATCTCTTATTGGCAACAGGAACAAATAAACCACCAGTTAAATCATCCCCAAACCATTTGATGCTATTCGGATAAGATAATGTTGTAGCCGTTGCACCACTACCAAAACAAATTTCAGACAAGAACGAAACAGTATAAGCAGATGGTAAAGCAATCGTTAAAGAAGTTTGTGTTCCACCATTATAAATAGTGTTGTCTGCTAATGTAATACTATCTGTCGCATCTAATGTTTCAATAGTTGTATTTAATTCGTTAATAGCATTTACACAGTTTGTTTTTGCCGTTGTTGTTAAATCAGAAATTTTACCAATAGACCTATCACACCAACCAATAGCCTTGACTTCCGTCATAGAATCAGTAATGTTATTTAACGGATATTGGTCTGATGTTTGATATGTGTCTTTTGTAAATGACCCAGACAAATCAAATGAACCACCAATTTCTTCAGCAAATTCATATAAAACATCACCAATGGTGTTGCTTTCTAAATCAGTATCAACATAAACATCTAACCAAGTAAGAATTAAATTACTTGTTAAATCCATACCACTAATTTCTCTTGATGTGGGAACATAACTACCAGCAGGTTGCTTACCAGATTGTAATTCATTTATAGCAGAAACAAGATTTCCAGTAGCCGTTGTCGTAAGACTTCCAAGTGTTCCAATCTGTGACTGAATATTGTCAGTCATCTCCGTTGTAGCCAATTTTACTGGCTGGCGGATTTCAAAATATGTGACCGATGTTCCATCGTAGATATATCTTACAAACATAACATTGTGCCAGTTATGCCACGTGTTACTCGCATAGTAATATATACTATTTTCATCTTTTATGTAATAATATAAAAATCCGTGTGAAATATCTATATCTGACCTTGTTTCAACTTCTCCATTATCATTTACTCTTAATGTTGATGGGGATTGAGTAAGCATTCCGACAGCTCTTATCCCACCATATTGACCTGGTTGTAGCATCTCAATAATTCCAAGAGCCGTTCCTGTTCTAGATGTGGATTTTAATGTGCCATCATCATTAAACCCACTACCCTCTAATGCTACAACACCAGGTAACACAAAAGCGTGATGACCTATATATCCTGCACCATTAAACACTTGGTCTATTGAAGTAACTGCTCCAGATGTCATAGTTACTTTAGCAACTGGTAAGCAGCTGCCATCTCTTTCAACCCATCCATTCTGAGTAGAATACCAGTATATCTTATTATCTGTAGGATTGTAACAGACATCATGTGATGATGGATTTTCTGGGAAAGTTGTTCCGGATGTGACATTTTTAAAGACTTGTCCTATTCCGTTTGTTGTAGGAATAATATAACCAACACCAGAGCCACTATAAGCAGTATTTGATTGAACCATATCAGATTCTAAAGTATACTGTGTTCCGTCTGGCTTTGTAAGAATGGAGCCAGCCTTGATGGTTACTTTACCATCTGAAATGACTATATTAATATTCTGTGGAATATCAAGTATGCAATTTGATATTGTGCCGTTCTGACTATCCACAATCATCTGACCTGTTGAGTTAAGATTACCCAAGCTCTGGTCGGCTAATGTGAAGTTTCCACTTCCCAATACTGGTGTTGAGTTGATTGTCTTGATATTTGTTCCAGACACAAGAGTATCTTGCTTGGTCGTGATAGCTGTAGCGTTGGCAGATACCTGAGATTGGAGATTATCTGTCATTTCCGTTGTGGCTAGACGAACTGGTTGACGTGGCTCTAAATCAATTATCGCACCAGAAGAAACGACTACTTTTGCACAATAGCCCCTATCATCATAACGAATTCCAGACCCACTTTCTACATAATTGTCCTTATAATAATAACCTCTTTGATGAGTTCCATCATTATAATCTGCTTCAATATAGTCATTTGGCATTTCTTGTATTAAAGCATTTCTTAATAACCAATAGAAAGTGCCATTTGTGCTACCACCATAAGTATAAAATCTTAATTCGGAATTATCTAAAACATTAGACCTTAAAGTTCCATCATTATTAAATCCTTTTGGTATTAAAACTTTAACATTTGGTAAAGCATAAACTGTAGAACCGATATAACCAAATCCATTGAATACTTGGTCTATAGAGGAGATAGCACCATTGGAAACCGTCACAATACAAACTGGTAAATCATATTCTCCAGCAATTTCTCCACCTGCAGAATAGTTATTTATTTTATTTGTTGTAGTATTGTAAGCAAAACCACTAGTTGTTGTAACACCTGCACCAGACACACAATTTTCAATAGGCCTTCCATATATTTGACCGCCAGTTGCTGATGGACATATTAAATATGTTCCATTTGTAGTCTGTGTTGTTGAACGGTCTGTTGTCAATGTTAATTGAGTTCCGTCTGGATTTGTAATTATAGACCCACTCTTTAACGTCAGCGTTCCATTATTAAGTTCTAACTTAATATCTTGTGGAATATCTAAGATACAATTACTAATCGTTCCGTTCTGGCTGTCAATAATCATTTGTCCGTTAGCCGACAAATTATCCAAACTTGTGCTTGCTTTACCATTTAATTGTGTTTGAACGGCTGATGTCGTGCCAGATAAATATCCCAATTCAGTATTTGTGACAGATGAAACAACCACTTTACCATTTGCATTACTGATTAAAGCACGATTGGTTGTCAGGTTTGATGACGTAATGGTAGAAGCACCACCTGTAATATTTGCTTGCTTACCGGAATTTAATTCATTGATAGCACCAACAAGATTATCCTTTTCTGTCGTTGTTAAACTTGATAATGTTCCAATAGCATTTTCATTTGTTGTAATTTGAGCAATATTCGTTGTTGTAGCACCAGAATTGATAGCAGCCCATTGGTTCGCTGTAAAAGAAGAATTGTTTAATTCATACTCAAACTCCCAACTAGCAGGTGTTGTTGCTGTTGTATATTTATATCTATCATAAACGGTATTTCCTTCCCCGTCTTCACTTACAACAAAAGCATAATCATTATTTGTAACTGTTCCACTATATGCTTCTAATTCAGCAACACTATTAAATGTTCCAATAAAATTTGCCGTATTTGTAGCAATAGAACTATTAACAAATGCTTTATCGGCTAATTGGTTCTGTTCGCTTGCTTGAGCAGGAATTAAAGCACTAATACCATCAACAACATCTGTGATTTCTTTACCACTTATTATAGCCGTATCCCCACTCTGGCTTAAAGAAATACCATAAGAAGTATTTAATGTTAAAGTATTTACACCGTTAATTTTAGCATCTTCACCATCTTCACCAGCAGGTCCCTGTTCCCCTTGTTCTCCCTGTTCCCCCTGTTCGCCACGAGGAATACCGAAATCTAATACCAAATGTGATGCTGTCCCAGAATTTGTCACAGTAGCATCAGAACCAGCAGGTAAAGTTGTTGTCGTTCCAACTTCAACACTTACTCCAGCTTGAACTTCAATGTTAAGGATATTCTCCCCACCCTGCTCAACATTGATAGTCATTTCAAACGGTTCTGTTGCAATAGCATTTCCGTGAACAATACTCACAAAATTAAACGGTATTAAACTTTCAATAGTAGCAATTTTATGAGTTTTGCTTACTAAATTTAAAACACCATACTGTAACCCAAAAGGCATAGCGGCTGTTTCGGCGGCACTATAATTGACAATAATTTCACCACTTGAAATATCATCAAATGTTTTTGCAACACCACACAATTTGAATACAGCAGTTAAATCTGATAAATCTAAAAATTCTGTGTTTAAGTATAAAGTTAAAAGGTTTTGACCGTTAAAATCTGTGTCATTACCTTTTACAATAACAATAGCATTTTCGGGAATACAGCTCATAAAAATTCTCCTTTTTCTATATTCTAACAAAATTCAGAGAATATGTCAAATCACTTTGCTTTCGTGCATTCTTTCAAATAAGCCCTAACGAAAACATCATCTTTATATAGTTGTTCTACCGTTTTCCATTGTGGTTCTGGTAAAGCGTGACACCTTTGAACAACCACATACTCTTTACCGCAAGCACTTACGCAAATCAAAATTCCAAATAGCACTACATACTTCATCATCTTTAATTCCCTTTTCTTTGTCTTTGACAATTTGTGCAGCAACTAAAATATCATTATTACTTCCCACAATAATTTCAGTAGCTTCCTTAGCCACTTCCATAACGTGTTGATTATAACCTTTATTATACGCATTATTGATACTCCATAAATAAAATGCTATTAAAACAGCCAGAATTGAGCCAAGAACAATAAGTTTTATCTTTGTCATTATAAGTCCCTTAAAAACCAATATAGCTCGTTAGCACGTCTTTTTGCCAAACCTTTTAATTGTTTGTGACCCCAATCCCAGTTTTCAAAGATACCAGCAAAGTCTTTTTTACAGATAGCAGTAAAACACTTTGATTTTAAGAAAGATGGTACACCGACATTATAACATAAACTAGCAATAGCCGATTTTTGTCCAATAGTCAAACTGTAAGGTATCTTTTGAAATACAGGAACAATATTCTTCATCAAATAATCAGTTAAAAGAGCATCAGCCATTGCCTGCGAAATTACATCGCCATTCTTAAACGGTTTCCCATCATTATTGACAGTAGAACCCCAACCGATTGTATATGGCTCACCTTTCGTAATCGGGTCAGGATATGCCTGTAATCTGCATCCCTCGTATTGTTTTATAAGTGTATCCATTTAACAGAACCCCATAAACAATCCACAAGTGAAACCAACAATATATTCTGAAATAGCTATTGGCTTTCCAATAACTTTCCAATCTTTCAATTTCCAACAAAAAGCATAAATTGTGGCGTGAATAAATCCCATAAAACATAGGATAGGACTTCCAAGAATAATAGCAAGTAAAATGCTAGGTATTCCATATCTTAAACACATACACATATAATCAAACCAAAAACCACACCATTCTTCTTTTGGAACGATTTTTTTTATCCATTTTACCCAAACCCACTCATCATAGCGTTTATCATCAGGGCTTCCGTGACCATAATCAAAAAAAGCACCGTGATTACGTGTCCAATATAAAAATTGATAAACAATAGTAGCAATTAACGATATAATCCAAGCATTTTTAAGATACAATAATAATCCAAAAGTAATAAATAAGTTAAGAAACATTTTAACTAATTTATGGTTATACCATTTACCATCACTACTTTTCCCTTTCCATCTACGCCATAAAGATTCATATATTGCATATAAAAAGCCAATAATATATTTCATATTACCCCCTTGTAAAGAAAGCCATTATGTCCCCGATATTTACGCCACAAATGACTGCTGTTAAAAATATAAACCAAAACCAGAAAAACTTGTTATCCTTTAAGTCTGATAAAATTTTCAATAATGGCTTGTTTTGGCTTTGTTGAATTAAAAGGTCAAGTTTGGCACACACACTATCCACTTTACTATTAAGACCAGCATTGTCCTTTTTTAACTCGGACACATCACTTTTTATTTCAAGAATTTCTTTTTTCATTTCTTGATAGTCCTCACATTGTGCTTCGGCAAGTTGAATTTGTGCAGCTGACATTCTCCCCTTACCTTTCATTTGCTTTATTGTTTCCAAAACAGCCTTTTGTTTGCACATACAAACCCCTACTTAAACGGAATAAAGAAGAACTGATGGCTTGTTGCACCGTGATAATCAACTGTATATGTTTCACCAGCATTTACAAGCGCCCAAACAGCTTGAGTTCCTAAAGAACTATCTGTACTTTCTGCTCTAGCAATAATAAAAGTTCCAATTTTTATTTCTGCCATAGGAGAACCACCTTGTGCTCTAACTCTTATAATACCATTCTTTGTTGGAGTATATGTTGAAGTTGTAAATTCAACCCTGTTTGCATAATCAGGCATACCAAAGTCACAAGCAGTAATTACACCATCAGAGTCTGCATAAACTGGGTTGGCCGAAGAACCAACAGATTTAGGAACACAATCTTTAACATAAGCAGTTGTAGCAACCGTCGTAGAATCATCTGACACAGAAGCTGTTGTTGAAATAGCACCACCAGAAAACGTATTTGTTCCAGTCCAAGTATTATTCCAACTCAAAACAGGCGTTTCCGCAACCCAGCTTGTCCCAATATATGATGGAGTTGTCACAAAATTATCTGTATTATTTTCTTTAGTAGAACGAAGTACAGTAGTAGCACCATTATTATCTGTATACCATAATCTAGCACCCTGTGGATATCCACCAATTGCCGTTGAAATTGTTGAGTTAAATGTAAATGTACCACCAGCTTGATAAAAATAATCATAAGTTGTTGTCAAATAACCCAAACCATTAATATCCATTCTTTTAGGTGGCAACCCCCCATTATCAGGACTTAATGAAGTAATTTGTGGGAACCCATTTGTTAAATCAGCCAAATTTGGTTGTGATGTATCTGTGTTCGTCACAGGTATAGTGTTTCTATCACCAGACTCAGCAAAAGGTTTTAAAAGAAGTGTAGGTTGTGTTAAATTCTGCATATCATTCTCCTAATTTTATTTTAACTATAAAATGGCTTATTGTCAAATGGGGCAAATGGTTGGTCTTCTGGGTCTGCTATTCCATCTACATAAAAACCAAAATATTCTCCTAAAGGTATATATTCAAAATTAGCTAAAACACCAGTTGGCTTTGGTAATACATCTGTTGTAAATATTGCTTTTTCTAATTTACTAGCATAAAACTCAAAAACATATCTAATTTCCATTGTCCCATAATTTATTACATATACACGTCCTTTATCAGCAAAATAATATTGTAATAAATTATTCAAAGAAGCTAATGTACAATTTGTTATATATCCTAAAGCCCTTAAAAACAAAACCATTCTATACATTTCTTCCATATATTCGGCAGAATATGTAATTCCATCTATTGTTTGTTCTCCACCCAAGAATATATTTTCAACAACACCATTTTCTTCATAAGAGAATTGCCTTCCTTGATTTAAAATAGTTCCCCAAATATCCAAACCAAATCCAGATGCTGTTTTTAAATTATATACAACATTAAACCAATCCTCTAATGTTTTAGAATTATTAAATAATCCACAAATATTATTATATAAATCTATAAATCTAGGACTATTAGCATATTGACTTAATGGTTTATAACTAGCATAAGCATAATCATAAAAATAATTAACTAAAAATGGTGTAACAATTCTTAATTCTGTAATTTTGTATGGAGATGAAGAAGTTGTTGTTACATATCCGAACGGAACTTGTGTTTCTTTAAGCCAACCATTATTATAGAAATACATTTTATTTTCTTGCTTAACATAAACACGAGCAAATCCAGGAGGGTTTTCATAATCAGATAATTTATTCACTACCTGAATTGTTTGCGACCATCTCTCTATCTTACTATTACTACAAGCATATTGAATATTTGTTTGTCTTATTGTTGTTGTATAAATTCTTAATGTGTTCATATTTACATTTTTGAATTTCGGTGTAAAACCATCATATCCATCTGGTAAATAACCGATTACACCGGGCAATAAAAATATAGATGAACCAATATATCCAAACCCATTAAATACTTGGTCTATGGAAGTGATGACACCAGAGGTTACACTAACAATAGCTATTGGCAAACACCAACTTCTTTCTACCCAAGCACCACTTGACCAGTGATATATTTTATTATCTGTTGAGTTAAAGAATATGGAATAATTTGTATTGTCGGCTGGCAACGAAGAACCAGAGCCAACTCTTAAAACATTAGATGATGCAGATTGTCCAATAAATCCAGAGTTTGAGCAAAATACAAAAGACTTGTATGTTGAACCAGAAGCAGAGCTAGATGTCCAGTCCACAGTAAGTTGTAATTGCGTTCCATTTTGAAATGTAATCACAGACCCACTCTTTAATGTCAATGTTCCGTTATTTAACTCTAAATTAATATCTTGTGGTATATAAGAAATTCCTGTGACTGGTTGTTGTGACATTTATTACCCCACATTAAATTGAACATAAGACGGACTTGATGACTCAATATCTAAAACAGGTAAAATATTCATATTAAAACTTAATAAATCCTGCCAAGTTGAACCATCTGTTGATACTTTTATACTTTTTAATACAATATCATTGTCATTTAATGCTTTTACAACATCATAAAACCGACTAGCATAAACATCATCACCAATACTTATTTTTTTATTACCAACAATAGATTGTCCAGAAAATTCTTTTAAAAACGCTTCTTTTATCTGGTCTTTTAAAGCATCAGAAATTCCATATGTAATATTAACCTGAATATAAATATTTGTATTTGTTGAATTATAATATTTATATGTATATTGAACTCCTGTAATAGGGTCTGTATATGTACAAGTTGCAGGGGTAGAAGCACCATTAGTATCACATCCAGCCGATAGCGAATTATAAATAGCTTCCGCTAAACTTCCACTTCCAGCGCCACCATTTATAACAGAAGCCCCATTCTGACAAATATAAGCAGAATGTGGAGTTAATGTAATTCCCCGATAAGTTAAATTGCTATTTGTCGGGTTTTCATAACAAAATACATCAGTAACACCATTTACTTCATAAACGTGAGCATATACCGAACCAATAGAACCCGTTGCATTTAGAGCCAAAGTCTTTTTTCGTCTTGCTTCAAAATCTGCACGACTTTCTTCTTCCGTTCCAATAGTTCCAGAGGTTGAATTATTAATACTATCCCATCCAGAAACGATATTATATATTTTTGTTATTGTATTAGACGATACAGGAATTTCACCAGCTTCAACAGCCATAAATTGTAATGTAATTGTTCCACTATTTGGTATTGTTCCACCAGCTATACATTGAAATAAATCACCATTTACAGATTGAGCCATTGCTGGTTCGCCACTAGAAATTCCCTTTAAAACAGTTCCAGCCAAACCAACACATTCGCAATTTACAACACTATGAGTGGCGTGTTTTCTTTCCATACCAAATAAACTTCCAGTAGCATCTTGGAAAATACCATCATTTGTATTAGGATTTAATTGATTGAAAAAATATAATATCTGAGCATTATCACGCATTTTTTCTTGGGTTAAACCATCAATTAATGACCCCTGTGGAGTAGAGTCATCAAGGTTTAAATCAGAGCCCATAGAAGCAGTAAAAACCGTTTGAAGTGTTGTTTTAATTTCAGAAGCTTCAGGAACTTGAATACCATTTGAATTTACACTAATTTGTCCCGACATTTTGTTCTCCTACTGTTATTTTTTCACCATTTTCAGTTGTTAAATAAATAATTGGCTTTAATGTTCTATCCTTTAATTCTGTAAAATCAATTAAAACATCACCAATATCATTTATATAATAGACTTGTTGTGCCATCTGTAATTTTAAATTTTGTCTATTTTCATCTGGTCTATCATATTCTACACCGCGGTAAATATCAAACGGCACTTCACCTTTAAACACCCTTACAGACGAAGCTACATCTTGGGCAATTTGCTCATTATCTTCTTTCATAGCAATATTACCAAATTCATCCACAAAAACATCCCAATTTTCATCTAGTAATCCAAATGTTTTCATTATAACGCCTTTACAATACTACTTCCCTCTGCTATATAACCCACAACAGTGCTACTTGGGTCTCCATCAGTTGTAACCTTTTTGCCAATTGTAGCTACATTATAACCATTAGCACCACCAAGATTTATCTCTGTCGCATTAATTGTAGCACTTTGAGAATTAATTGTCAAATCTAATGGTGTTGTTATATTTATTCCAGAATTACTAAACTCAATAAATTGTGTTGGCGTTTTATTAAAACCCTTTAATCCGCCAATATAAATACTATCAGAAAGTCCAAATTTTCTAAAACTTCCAACCAATCCACTTTCCACATTTGATATATCTTTATGCGAAATTAAACATAAACCTATATCACCAACTTCTGGTATAGCAATAATTGAATTAGCACCATATTGCCACTCAATATATTTAACACCATAAATTTCAACATTTTCAATTGGATTTCCTGACGAAGTTGCGTTTTTCACTATTGGTATTACCGATAATTTATGTAAGGTTGTATCAACACTTAATATCTTTACTAATTCTATGGTTTTTATTTTATTAACAACAGAATTAATAATATGAATTAAAGCATTATAATCATCTACAAAATCACTATAATCCGCTGACGGTTGTATTTCTTTGGACATCTGCCGCTCTAACCCCCTCTATCGTAATAAACCAATTTCCACCAATTTTTGTGGATAAATTATATCTTACATTAATTACAAACCAAGTATCATTAGCAGGTGTTACTTCACTTCCTTTTATTGTGAATTTATCTGCCAACTTAACATTAAACAAAGTATCTGTTGAAATTTTAAGACCTGTATTAGTAAAAGACGGATAGCCAATATAATTAGTCGGTGTTAATAGCCAAGTCTTTTGATTGCTTTGATATTTTGGATAAATTTCAACTCTATTATTATAGATTACAGAATAAACATTATAATCTTTTGAAGCTTGTGTAATTCTATTACCCAATCCACTTTCATCATAAACAGGACTATCTGCTTGTGGATAATCACTTTCTAATCCATTAACAACACATTCTATTCCATAATCTATACATATTTTTTTAAAAATCGCAGGCGCTGGGACTAGTCCTTGTAAAGAGGACGGAGGAACTTCACTCTTCATATTAAAGAAAGCCCCAGCAATCGCATCAATTTCAATGTATATTTCAGGTGCATTATCATATACTGGACTTGCGTTCATTATATTGCCCTCAAATAATACAAACTCCCCCATACCATCATTGGCGTAAATTCTTATCGCTTTTTTTGTGATAAATCCATCACGCCATTTTAAAGTTGTAATCATATCCAATTTACTTTTAGAAACGCCATACAATTTTATTTTGGCATTTATACCACTTGGAACAGTTACAACATTTAAACCTACTTCTATTGGTAATCCTTTAAAAGAAAATGCGTTTATACCCTCATAAAACATACCATCTTCTTTTTGAATTTCCACTCTTAAGGTTTTTTGACTAAACATCATCAACCTCGTAAATTAAAAGCCATCTATCATTCAACTCATAATAAATCGGGTCTAAATTCCCTTGGGTGTCTGTAAAATATAATTTCCCATTAAAGCCAAACTCTTTATATTGGACTAAATTAACATTATTTAAACAAATCATACCATCAATAACTTTTCTATCATTAAGGGTAAAATTCATAAATAATGACATTCCACGGGTTATAAATTCAAATATACATCTTTGTCCATTTAAATCAATATTAAATGTTTGATTTGGTTCTTGACTAATAGGAATTGTATATTTCATTATTTTTCTCCCTGTAAAGCTATTTGTCCACCATCTCTTGTATTTGTTTTATCAGGACTATTAACTTGCTTAATTGTATATGCTTCTCCATATCCATACATAATTTCTTGAAAATGAAGTTTAGCCACCAATAAATGCGACCCATTACCCCTTGAATAATCATATTCCAATTTTACAAGATTTAAATTTTCCATATAACCAAACGGAGTAGCAATTCTAAAATTAAATGTAGTTCCTTGATATTTTTTCAACAAATCCAAAAGAACCTGTACATCAGATTTTGTTCCACCTTTTCCAAGCTCTACAATACAGGTATTTGGTTTTCTTATTTTATTTACAGACCTAAAAGAACCTTGTTCAACGGCATTTTGAACAACTTGAGAATCCCTAGACCCATTAAAGGATATAAATGTATCAAACTCACCAATGCTAACATAACTTTCTTGTGGCGGTTTTTTACCAGTTATTTTTGAAAAAGCATCATTTACAGCATTACTAACCTGTTCAGCCGCCCAATCTAATGTACTAGATATAAGATGTTTTGCTTGCCATAATATATCATCGGAATATGGCTCTAATTTTTGACTTTTTAATACCTGAACATCCCAATCGTGGAAAGTCATTAAATTTGAAAGAGAAGATGTGGCTAATTGTATCATTTTGCACCTCCTACCATATTTGGCATTAACATTTTAGTTACATTGAAACTACCACTATCAGATGATGTTTCAGTATTAACAGTACCATCCTTATTAACAATAAGTGTTTGTTCAAGATTTACTATTGGTTCATTTTCAGCATCATCATTGGCTAACATAGCTTCATTTCCATTTAAAATATCATCTTCATATTGATAAATAACTTCATAAGTTTTAGGAGTAAATAATATATCTTTACTTCCAGAACCAAGTCTTTTTCTTAATTCATTTGCCATTTCGTGGGAAATTTTACCAGTTTTTTCCTGCTTATCAATTGTAGCAAACATTCTTTTATCTATTCCAGACATAGTTCCAGCCACCAAATCAGCTGCCGTGTCTGTTTCTGCTAATTTTTTACCAGCATATCCACTAGCTATTGCCATAGCGATTAAAGGATGAGCTAATAAAGCTGTTAAAATAAAACCGACACCCTTTAATGCCACACCAAGTGTTGATAAAGCAGTACTTAATCCTAAAACACCAGCCACAACAGCACCAATTTGTGGATTTTCTCCAACAAATTTTGCTATACCTCTGGCAAAATCTAACACCTTTTCCATAAATGGTTCTATATAAGCCACAATATTCTTAAAAGATACAACTAATGAAGTAGAAAATTCGGACCATTTTTGATTTAATTCTTCTAATCTATTAATATTCTCTTGTGATATTTTACCTATTTTCTTTGTTTTTTCTAAATCCCTAGCTTTCATACCGCCATAACCGAGATTATACATATCTCTGGCAATATCTTCAGAAACATTTAGATTGTCTTTTAAGAAAACTTGAACATCAGCAAGCGACCGACCCATTTGTTTTTGTTGATGAGCCCAATCTGCTATTTCCTTATATAAAACATCTGGTGTTTTTCTTCCAAATTCATCCCAAGCATTTATTCCCATAGACGAAAGGACAGAAGCTAATTTACCATCGCCCATAGATAATCTTGCCAATCCAGTTGATAAACTATTTAACAAATTATCTATATCTTCAGCGGCGCCACCAGTGGCGGCAAAGGCATTACGCATTTCAGATATTTTTTCAGAAGCAATACCAGTTTTATCAGCCAAAAGACCCATAGCTCTACCAAATTTACCAGCATCAAGTGCCATTTTTGTAAATCCAGCAAAACCAGCTATTTTGAACATTTTACCAAATAATCTATTGGCATTATCTACTGGCTTTTTTAATCCTTTTAGCTTTTTATCTAATAAGGAAATTCCTCTTAAGGCGAGTTTATTATTAAACCCAACCAAAATATCTATTTTTTCTGCTGTAATGCCCGCCATTATCTTTTCCTTTTTTCTTTGGCTCTATCCATTATTTTCTGCTCATTTGCTATCTTTATTATAATCACTTCATATAAATCAAACAAATCCTCTGTTCCATATACTGTGTCTAATTCATAAAGAGTAGCCAATTTACTATTAATAACAGAGCCAATCATTGGTGAAATATTTACATATCCAGCCAAGGTTTCGTCAGTTTTTATCCTGACTTTGACCCCTCTTCTTCTTCTAAAAAACCAAGCGCCAATCCTAATGCTTCTGAACGAAGTCTGAAAAGTGTAGTCCAATCTTCAATAACAGAATCAACTAATGCACCTTTCATAGCTACATAAACACCATCTTTTTTAAAAGAAGCACATTCAAGAAGTTCGTTTAATAATGGTTCAGCTTGTTCATAATCTACTTTGGTTAATAATTCCACCAAATTAGTGCCATTCATACCAACCAAAGCTGAAACACCCTTACCAGATTTGCCAAACAGACAGAGGGCTCTTGTAGCCCATCTGTCCATTTGAGTAGCAGACATTTCGGTAATTTTAAATGTCTTACCTGCATCACGACCATCTTCAATTGTTATTTCAATTTCTTTTCTCATTTTTTATTCCTCCATTTAAATGATTATAACGAAACCGAAGTAATACTTTCACAAGTAAACGAAGCTTCACGAGGGGCTAAAACCTTTTCTGCATCAGGAATTAACTTATACCCAGTTAAAATGCAATTCGTCAATGTAAAAGTCTTTTTAATACTTGGACAGGTGATTACAATACTCCCAAACATCGGCGTTTGCGTTGTTTCTGTTGTTTGCCATAACAAATCCAAACCATCCAAAGTCGGGCTATTGGCTTCAAAAGTAAATGTAATTTCCTTTTCAACTGGCATATAACCAGCCGCCATTTTACCATCTACACCCATACGGTGTTCAACGGTTTCATAATTATCGGAATTCCAAGCACCATCCGTGGAAAAGTTTTCAAACTTCAAACCAGCAGGGAATAAAATCCCATACAAATAAGCACTTGAATTTGCTGATGTAATATCTTTACTCATTTTTCACTCCTTATAATAAAACAGTTGATGTTCCCTGAATACGTTGGACAGAACCGCCATCCATATACCAGAAATTAACAACAGGCGTACCACGTTCTTGACGAACTTGTGTAGTCGGGTCAAGAATTTGTAAATACCAACCTTGTGTTTCCAAAGCACCACTAATATCCAAACCAGCTTCTGATTGAACAGTGGCTTTTTGGCTTTCACTCAAAGACACACCCTGACGGATAAACCCAGCATTTACAGCTGTATTAATTGTGTCCATAGCAGCAGCCCTTAAAACACCATATCCAGATTGATTATAGGGAACAGTATTGTTCAACATTAAAGCGTTAAGCCAAGCATTTTGTAATCCATCCCGAATAAATACTTGCCCATAATATGTATCAATCCATTTGGCATTTCCAGAAATCTGTCCATTCTGATAAAATTTGAACATATTGGAAGCCGTGGCATAATTTCCATAGAAGTTATAACCATTTACCAACAAAACAGGAGCATCTGTTTCATTATTAACTGTAAATTCCAAACCAGATTGTTGTCTATAAGCCCAAGTCTTACGCCCATTTAATTGAGCAGGATTAATAGCGGCACCAATACCCATTGTCATAGCACCCAATGCCTTTGTGTTATAACAAGAAGCAATACCAAAATAATCAGCAACTTGATATGCCAAGCAAGCCGTATTATTCGGTGTTAAACCAGCATTAGATGTATCAACCAAAGCATACATAAACCGAACACCTTGATTATTACACCATTCAGCTAATTCAAGAGCTTCACTATCTGTTTCAACCCATACAGGCATAAACGACCAGAAATTAGAATTACTACTAACACAATCTGTCATTGTTTCTGTTAATGTTTTAACAGCTGAACCTTGTGATAATGTTCCAGATGATAATCCCAATAAATCAGCCGCCGTTCCACCAGCAAAAGTGATAGAACTTGAAGAACCAGTTGTTGGTGAAGTAATAACAAAAGCGTTAAAATCACTATCCCAAACACAAGTTGTAGAAGCCAATCCACTATTAAGTTTCGTTTGGATTGCAGAAGCAACCGCACTATAACTTGTTAATGAACCAAAATTTAATGATGTCGCACTAATATCAGTTCCATTAACTGTAATTGTTAATGTTCCAGATGTAATCGTTTTTAAATCAGCAAGAGAAGCGGCTTTTGAACCACGCAAAAAAGCGGCACAAGCCGTATCAACCTTGCGATAAAACCATAAAACATCGGGTTTTTTGCTAGAATTACTATCAGCGATAAAATAATTTCCAGCTAATTTATATTCATCAGAACTTGTACCAAAATACTCTCCGACAGCAGATTGACTATAAAAAGGTACAGCAGTAGCGGTCGGTAATTTCGTATTTTTGGATAAAAATGTTCCAACAAACGCCAAACCAGATAATCCACCACCAATTACTCGTGGCGTAATATCTACTAATTGTGAAGCAGGTATTGTCATTTTTTATAACTCCGTTTCAAAAATATTTAGTTCTGCCGTATTAAACCAATCTTGACTATCGCTAACGGCGTCCTGATAATCAAACTCTAATCTAGCCATCCAACGTTCAACATATTCTTGTTCGCCAGATACACCAGTTAAATTTTGTGCTTCATCACAAGCTATAGGTTGTATTCCATAGGGCTTGAAAAAATCACACAAAAATTCAGTCCTAGATATATTTATTATATCATTTGCTCTGTCAAAAGCCAAATTACCATAAAAATCTATCTGAACCTCTAATCTAAAATGCTGATAACTAGTATTACCATCCTTTGTTGTAATTACCCTTGGCGTTCCATATCTTACAGGATTTAATACAGTAAAAACAATATAATCATTATCATCGGGAAGTTGAACGTGATTATTATATCCAGCAATAATATGGTCTGTTGAACAATTTGTATATTTTTTCAACATTTCCCTAACGGCTTTTTGAATATCCTGTTTAAGAGTTGCCATTTACAACCTCCTCTTTAGGACTTAATTGTAAAGCACCTATAAAATGCGACCAACCAACCGTTTCATACCAATCCTCTGGCATACTTGTTATATAATATATTTTATTATTACAAACAACCTTATCACCAGCTCTTGCCATAGGTCTGTTTATTCCAAATGTGTTAGCACTTACCCAGAAAGCTTTATAAATTGTGCTTTCATTATAGTTATTTATAAATTTAATATCTTCGCTATTTACTGGTTGAACATCTGCCTGTATCGTATAAGAAGTCCCATCCGATACAACAGCTTCACCATAATCATTAACCGTATAACTTCCTCTTGGTGTAATAGTAATAGTTTGGAACGGATTAATAGAACTTATCGCATTGCTTACAATCTCGTGTAAATTCATTTTACCTCCATTCTAACACTATTTACCATCTTACCAGTATCAATCAATGGCTTATTAAAACCTTTTCTCTTAACGGTACTAGGTGCGTTTGGTGGTGTATTTGTTAAATATATCTCATATTTTAAATCTTCCACCATATCTTCACCCAATTCTTGAGCCATCTTTTTCATATCCAAAATAACAGGTAATCTATCTTGAACACTATTACGCCATTTTCTCCTATTCCTTTTTACACAATTCCTCATAAAAGGTCTAGGTGGCGTATGCCCACCACCATATTCATTAAATGCGGCTACACTAGCCACACTTTTACCATCTGAATATATATCACCCCAAAAGCCAACACTTAATATAGCTTTTTGTTTGGCTAGTTTTTTCAAAATTTCTTTATCATCTATTTTAATTCTAAAACTTAACATTCGGGAACATAAAAAAATGATATATATTTAGATACTAATTGCCAGAATAAAACCCCATATTGGCTCTGTCCAAAATAAGTTTCGCCAAGTTTTCCCATACCTGAATAGCCAACAGATACAGAACCTTCGTGAGCATTATTTATCATACCAACATTTCCAGCACCACGGTTTTGTAAAAACAAAATATGAGCCATCAATAAATATAAGAGTTCTTTTCTTTCACAATCACAACAAACAATAGAGTTTTGAGTGTTGTTAAGTATAAGACAAGCCATTTTAAACGCCCATTCTGCTTTTTGAAAACTAGCATTTAATTCTGGATAACTTTGATTAAACTCATCATATACAAAAACAACACTCTCACTCATAGCTTACTCCTCTATTTCAGCTTTTTTAGTTTTTTGTTTCTTAGGGTCAGCTTGGTCAAAACCTAAATTTCTATTAGATTTAACTTTTGCTTCTTGACGACCCTCTTCAACAGACTCACTAGCAAAAATAACACCATTTACAATAAAATCATATTTGGCATATTTTGTAGCAATTTCGTTCCATTGTTCTCTAGATAATACAGTTTCACCATATTTTCCAGCAGGTAAATAACCCTCGCCTTGAACAGCAGAAACAATGTGCGACATCGGTTTGCCCTTTAGAACAACTTCACCACTTGGAATTGGTAATCTAATTCCCATAGGAATACCACAGAAAACTGTGACATTTCCTTTTTCAGCGGCTTGTTTTTCCACGACATAAGCATTTTCTTCATTTTTAGAAGCATCTGCTTTTTCGTTTAAAGCTTCCGTAATAATCTGTTCTTTTTTCTTTAATTTAACCATTTTTTCCTCCACTCCTTGATTAAATACCTGTCATTGTAGAAACAAAAACCGGACGATAGATGACCGTACCATACACACCAGCTTTGAATTTCTGAGCAAAATGCGACAAATACGGAACAACACGACCAGCCATCAACTTTTCGCTGAAAGCACATTCACCAGTCGGCAAACCATCAACTTCAACAGCAATCAACTGAATTTTCTTTGTGGAGTCATCATATTCAGGAGCAACCACAATTTCCAAATTCGGGAAGTTGCGTTTGATTAAGGAAGCAACTGTTTCTGTTCCAAAAGCATTCAAACGTTGTAATTCGGCATCAGACGACGGACCAACAACCAACTTAAATTTGGATGTTTTGTCAATATTGCCTTGAGCCCGAGAAGCCATATCAGAATACAAAGCCACAATATCATTGTAGATTTCGTTTCCTGTCTTTGTACTCCAAGTAGCATATCCACCAGCACCAGTAGCCGCAACAATAGCAGACGGCAGGTTCGGTTGGTTCAAGATACCGTAGTTCTTTAATCCAGCAACACCATTGAAATAGAATTTATTCGTATCAATAGCAATCGTGTTAGCAGCCGCACGTTGATTATCAGCAATATAACTTGCTTTAGCACGAGCAGCCATATCTGTTTCCAAATCACCATATTTGATGACCGTTTCAAACAAATAGTTTTCACGAGCAGGGAATGCATAGTTCACACCAGCTTTGCCATTATCAGCATAGTCGGAATACGGTTGTGTATAACCAGTGCTTTCCAACATACGGAATTTAGCAACAGGAGTTGTCCAATCACCCTTGCGAACTTCGTTAAAGATGTTCGTAGCTGTCCGTTTTGCTGTCAAAACATCAATTGCACGATTATCAAAATATGTCAGCAATTCAACAGGAACGCCAGCATTTGCTGTTGATAATAAAGCAGCATCCATAGCCATAGCACCTTCATCAAGAGTACCAACTACGCTGTACTTTTCAACATCAATGCCATATTGTTTTAATGTTTCTTTTTCCATTGTTATTTTCTCCTTATTTCACGTTAGAAACAATCACAACAGAACCACCAGCAGCAGCCGCATTGTTCGCCAAAGAAACAACAGTCCAATCTGTTTCAGTAGCACCCGACACAGAAGCACCAGCATTTCCACAAGTGATAGCACCAGTTGTGTTATTCACAAAAATTTTCTTACCAACAGATGCCGAGTCAGTCGTTTTGATGAACATATCACCCCAAACAACCACAGAGCATTGATGCCCAACAGCGATTTGAAGCGAACCTTCATCCGCAGCACCCAAACGATTATCCAACACACGTTGAACAATACCAGTCGGTTTCCCAGATTGAGAAGCCTTTTTAGCAACAGCCGAACCATTCGTATCAGATACCCAAACGAAATCACCAGCATAGATTGTTTCACCAGTATAAACCACAGGAGTAGTCGGAGTGTAATGCGGAACTTGACCATTCGCCAAATCACCCTGAATACCGTATGTATTTACACGATTTACAGTACTTTGAAAAGCCATTTTTCTTTTCTCCTTAATTAAGATAAACGAATGTCTTTTAAACATTCCTCATTACTTCCGCTAACGGGGGAAGCATCCATTGCAAGCCCGCCTTTACGAGCAGATAAGCCCTTAAAGACATCCTTGTAGCTAGCAACATCTGTCAAATCCACTCCTGATTTCTCACAAGCGAATTTGTAAATTTCTTCAGCAGAATCAAAAGCAAATACATCAACATCACCAACAACCTTGCGAACCGCCTTACGAGCAACTTCACGAGCTTTATAATCAGCAATGGCTTCTTGACGACCCTCTTCACGAGCTTCGGCTTTGATTGAGTCAATATCCATAACCATAGCTTCATCCTTGGCTTGGACTTTTTCCTCTTTCTTTTCTTCCTTTTTATCTTCGTCTTTTGCTTCTTCCTCTTTTTTCAGAGCTTTTTCTTCGCCCTCTGATTCGTGTTCAGAGTCAAGTTTTTTCGGCTCTTCCTTTTCTTTTTCTTCACCGTATTCAACACCTTCGGCAAAAGCTTCTTTTTCTTTGCCTTTCAGGTCTTTTTCTTCATCCTTGGCAGAGCATTTGTCTTCAACAAGGACTTCTTCGGATTTTTCTTCCATTTTTTGTTCTCCATTGTTTAAGGCACTTTCTTCCCCTGCCTTTTCGGGTTCATCCTGTTTTTCAGGAATTTCATCTTTGGATTTACCAGCTTCACTTAAAGCAATAGCAATTGCTTGTTTAGGGTCTGTAACTTTTTCACCAGAACCAGATTTTAATTCACCCTCTTTAAATTCTTTCATAACCACGCCAACCTTTTCTTGTTCGGTTTCTGAAAGTTTTTTATCTTCAGTAATTTCTTTTTTACGGAATAAACCCATAATTTTCTCCTTTACTCGTTCTATTGTATCACTAACCATAACATCGTGTCCAGCACGCCCCTCTTTAACCAAAGCAACGTGATTTCCAACAATATCGGTCATTTTAAAATCGTAATGCTTCCCATCAAATTCACCACTTTCGGGGATGGGAGTATAGGTATATCCACACGACAATTCTTTTTTCTTTCCAGACAAGATTTTCTCAATTTCCTTTTTGTCGTAAACTATCAGGCTGTTTTTAATATACGGGGAACTGAATTCAGCACTGTCACCCATACTCCCAATAATGTCCTCTTTCGGGACATTATCCACATCTACCTCTATATGTTTTCTTGTTAGAGGTAAATTATTAAATGTTTTAACCGCCTTTTTTAATTCATCTTCAGGGCGTAAAACATAATAAACCTTTTCAGCTTCCAAACCAAAATCTTTCCAATGGGGAATTTCCCTACCTAAATAAGGAGCAACCTGCGTTTTCGTTATATTGTTGGCATCAACCCTTAAAAAGCCGTTACCATCAACTTCCCTATTCGTTCCAAATATATTTTTATCATATACTATCATCTGTCTAAATCATCCTCTATAACTGGTACAAAATCACACTTACAGTTAATCTTTTGTGCTGGAAAGATGTACTCATTATCATAATAGTTATAGCATCCCTTTTCTAAATCAAACAATGCACCATCCAACTCAATGTGGCTTTCCCTAGGTTTTTCACTTCGGTAGGTATAAACCCATCTCGCTTTCCGTATGCCAACAGCCCGACACAATTCCCTCTTAAATAACTCATTCGTCTTATGACTTTGGTCGGAGGAAATTAACCGAACTCGTCTTATACAAACATTATAACGCTTTTTTAATTCATTTGTCAAATCGGTCTTATTCCAATTATATAAAAGAGCCAACATAGCGACAGTTTCAACGCCTGTAAAATACTTTTCAGGAATACTATTTATCAACGACCTGTTTTCGTATTCTACCGCTTTTACTACGTTTTCTGGTATATTCTTTTTTAACTTTAAACCAATTTCAGAAAAAGAATTACGCATATTAGCTTCAACGTGTTTTCTAACTGATTTTACAAACCATAAAGCTAAATTATCTGAATGCTTACCAAAAACTTTTTTCCATTGTTTAATTCTTTTCTGAATAATAATAGACAATTCCCTAGCCGTTCTATTACCATAATCAGATAATACCCAATAAAATACTGATTTAGACATAGCATCAACTAATTTTTCAAGTTTTCGCCTATATTCTACTTCAATACCTTTATTTGATGGAACCCTTTTTAATTGTTTCATACAAAAACAATATCATATTTTTTTCTAAATGTCAAATAAGGAATAATAAGGAACATACCTTATGGCTACCCCTAGGAATGTTCTTGCCTTAATTGTGTTCAATCTATCCAATGTATTTTTATGAGTTTTATTATCAGGTGGAACTTTCGTATTCCTTGCGACCTCTCGCTTACGCCTAATGCCAATTTGGCAGAACCTGTTTAAATCTACGCCATATAACGTTTCATTGACCGTTCCTTAAAAGTCTTCAACTCAACCCTGATTATTTTATATTCCGATAGTCGGGTCATCGGTTGTATGGTTTTTTGAATAGGATAAAACCATCCAAGATAAAAACCTTTGGGCATAGTCCTCCAAAAATAAAAGATTGATATTTATTTACTAATGCCCAAGAACCATTTATGCCAATTTGAGTGGGAGAAGTGCGGCATTAGGTTCAATCTTTACACTTATCAGTGGGTAGCTAACCCCACCTATCTCCCTAGATAATTATATCATATCATAAAAAAATGTCAAAGTAAATACTTTTTTTTGACTTTTTTTATTTTTTATGATATTTTTTTATTATGCCCCCTTGGTTAAATGATATAATAATTGACTTGTAATCAATAGTTGGTGGTTTGATTCCATCAGGGGGCACCAATTTATAACTCCACCTCAAATTCACAAGTTTCGTGTTCTTTTAAATAATCCCTTAAACGAACACCAAAACAATAATCTGAATATTCACTTAATAATTCTCTTGCTTTGCTTTCATCTGTTTTTAATGCTTCTGCAAGTTCGCTATCAGTATAACCACATCTAGTTTTAAAAAATTCATCTAACTTTTCAAAATTTTTGCCAAGATACTTTTTAATTTTATCCAATTCTTTTTCAATTTGTGGCAAATATGAATTATCATAATAATAATTTAAATATGATGGCTGTTCCCCTGTATAACCAAATCTATCAGCAAAATTACTTGGTTGAATACCAAACCAACATTTACCTTCTAGGTCACCCGAGATGTATCTTCCCATTTTAATCCTCGCTTTCTTCATCATATTCATTATCAGATAAATCAATAGACCAACTTACATCCGACCAGCCAACGATACCAGAATATTTGCCATCCTCAATATCATTTGCCAATAATCGCAACGCTTCGGCTACCTCAAAATCCTTTTTATCACTTCCAAGATTTATATTTATATTTTCAATGTATCTTTTCATTTTTAATATTCCCCTCTCCACATTAAAACTTTTGACTCTGGTTCATAAAAGAATTCCCAATCTCCATCTGGACAATCTGTATAAGGAATTTTTTTCTTTTCTTTATCATCTACAAAGATTATACCTTTTCCATCTTTTACCCTTAATGTAATTCCCATAAATTCTTTTGCCTTTACTGTGTATGCCATACATTCGGTTAAAAACCAAAAAGCACCACCTCCTGCGTTCTCAACAAAAGTCTTTACGCCATCAGTATAAACAAATGGTATCATTATATTCTTATAATAATGTTCTGTTCCATAACAGTTTTCCATTATATTTTCTAATTTTAATTGTTCTGATGTTTTCATTTTAAAATCCTTTCATTTAATTGTTAATACAAAGGGTTTATCCATCCCTTACAAATATACTATAATATATTTTTTTATGGATGTAAACAACTTTTTTAACTTTTTTTAAAAAAATTTACTAATTATTGAAAAATAAACAAAATTTTTAATTAAATTTGGTCTATTTCTGCTTCCCAACCATCTTTTATTTGTAATCTACCATTATTTTTAATATATGGTTGTAAAGCATAGCGAATACTATCAATATAGTGGTTCCAATCATCCACAACTATTGGTAATATATCACCACTTACTTTATCCTTTTTATATGAATAGTATTTAAATTCCTCGTATGTATGCTTACACCTTGGGTGAATATATATCTTTTTAAATGAGCGTAGATATTCAATGCCATCTTCAACACTACCTTTCCATTTTTCAGCGGCTTCACAATCAAATCCCTGCCGTTTTACATACGATATTGTTTCAGGTCTGGCACAATCTGCCCTGATTTTCCAATCCCTAACCTCTGGAACAGTATCAAACAGGGCTGGTATTTCTTCCATTTCCACACCAACACCACCTGCTTCATAATCTATATATAAACAATTATCTTCAATAAAGCAACGAGTTAGTGCGGTTGGGTCGCAATTATGAACCAAAACACCATTAGCAAAAAACTCACCATTTTCAACAGTTATATCATACACATCTTGCTTTTCTTTTAATAATCGTAAGTTTATGCGCACACTCTTTTGAACAAGCTTTTCTTTTTTCATAAGATGATGCCATAAATCTTTTACCACACGCTTCACAAATATATTCCTTTTGGCTATCACGCGAATTTGAGTGTTTTCTACACTTTGCACAACAAAACTTTTGATGAACATTCGTAAGCACAAATTCTTTACCACATTCTTTACATTTACCACGCCTTTTTTGAGCCGTTTCCAAAGACTTCTTTCTTCTTTCTTCCCAGTTTTCTTTTGTATATCCGTTCTTTGCTCTAATATCAAGCATTTTTTCTTTTGAAATAGAGCCGAGTTTATCTTTGTAATGTATTTTTTGATGCTCACTTTTTGAAACACACATAAGATTTCCGATTTCATTATTGAATGGATTTTTGTCAATATGGTGGACATCATAGTTTTCAGGTATTTTTCCATAATAATATTCCCAAATATCCCTATGCAAAATCCTTTGCTCTTTTCTGGATTTGTAATAGAAGTAATTTGGGTGTTTCCCTTTCGGGTATATTTTATAAATCCTTCCATTAAACTCAATTTTTTCAGGCATACCGTTTCATTCTCCTTTAATTCATCAACACGTTTCCAACCATCTTTTGTAAAAATACGATGGTCTCCTGTTGCTATTATACTATTTTTGTAGCCAAAGTCAATATCATAAACAGATTTTTTGCCTTTATTTTTGGTAAATAATACTTTTTTATATCCATCTCTTGTTAAAACCATATCTCCGACTTTAATATCTTTAATTGGAACATCGCCTTTATTAGTTGCAACCATTGTATTCCCACCAAGACAAGCAAATCCCCAGTCTGCCCCATAAAAGAATTGTGTATAAGGTTCAGCTTCAAATTCCAATAATTCAAACTTACCTTTAAATATCTGGGCTTCTGTTTCCATAATGGTATGCCCAAGCCAAATATGTTCATAGCGTGGATAATCCACCTCTTTACAATATTCCATTTCCTTTCGTAGTGTTTCAGGAAAATATGGATTGTCCATATAATTTACCAAAACAGATTTACAATCAGGCGGTGGGTTTTTAACAAATCGTCTATAAGTGGAGTCATCATCCCTGTCTGGGTTAAATGTCACCCATATTTCAGACCCCTCTTTACGAATTGTCGGGATTAATACTTCCCACGACTCATCACTAACAGACTGAGCTTCTTCCACCCAACATATATCAATACCTTCCATTGATTTGATTTCCATAACATTATTCTGAATACCCTTAAAGATAAATTCAGACCCATTTGTACATCTTATGGCTTCACGGGTTATTTCAAACCAACTTTCCATTTTAAGAGAAAATATACGGTCGCAAAGTAATTTATGAACCGAATCACGAATAGATGTTTGTAATTGACGAGCACATAGTATTCTGGTTTTACTATTCATAGCCCTAATTAAACAAGCATCTGCAAAAGCGTATGACTTACCAGAACCACGACCACCATAAGCAACCTTATATCGCCATTGTTCATTTATAAGGAATAAAAGTTTATTTATAATTTTAACGTTTAATTGTTCCATTTGTTTCAACAGGTAAAATATTTATAATTGGTGGATTTATTGGACTTCCATTTGAACCAGTTATTTCTGTTTTATCTGGTGGCGTTTGTCCTGTAAATTTAGAATATAATTCAATAAATTTTAATATATCACCAACAGAAGCTCTTTTTTCATTTAATTTTAACCCAGAAAACGCAATCAATGCTTCAATTGCAGACATATTTTTACAATCAATTCCAAACTGAGAAAGTGTATTTATCAAATTATCATTTGGTTTTTTATTTCCCCAATCTATAAAAATATCTTTTAACATTTTCATTTCTTGTCTAGATTTTACAGATAATTTACCTCCTTTACTCCCATTTTTTTGGGCTTCTTCGTGGCTTAATACAGGTTTGTCCTTTCCATAAAATTTAAGATTTTTTATATTTGACATCTTTTTCTCCTTTATATACAAAAGTTGATATAATTCTATTTAAACTAATTGTTTTATTAAAATTCTTACCAACATCAGTTTGAAATCTTCCACCTCTTCCTCCCATTTTTTTACCTAATCCATGTGATATACATATCCAATTTTTATCTTTTTTTAAACTATATACTAAACTAGGTTGACTTGTTGTTATACTAAAATCATAATCACAAATAACACTCCCCATATAATTTAAAAATATCTTTCCTAATCCTAATCCTTGATAATCTGGTAAAATAACTAACCTATGAACTTTCCTATATGGTTTTATTGGATGTGGAAACATACCTATTGCCATAAATCCGGCTAATTTATTATTTACTGTCATACAAAAACATTTTGCTGATGGATTTAATTCAGAACTTAAATAATGATATTTTTTAAATGTTTTCCATAAAAATTTATTGCATTTATAGATATCAATGGTAATTTTTGGTCTTTTTTTTTGAGCCAAGAAAAAGTCATTGTGTCTGTATTAAATGCCCAATCTGGTTCTAACCAATCTATTACATCATCGTGACAACTTATAGCTATAAATTTTTTACCTATTTTTCTAACCGCTTTTTGAACTGCATAACTTCCAACTTTTGCTACTTCTCTATTTACAACAGATGTAAATTCATCAAATACTATTATATCTTTTTCTGATAAAATAGCATTTGCTAAATCGACCCTCATTTTTTCGCCATTAGACAATACAGAATATGGTTTTAACCAAGATGGGGGGCTTGAAAAACCAACACTATTAAATGTTTTTACTATATCTTTAATTGATTTATTTTTAGGCATATCATCAACAACAGAAGAATTTTTATATTCTAAATTTGCAATAATTTTATCTCCAAATAATTCTTTTGCAATTGTTGATTTTCCTGTTCCGCTTGCTCCCCAAATTATACCAACATTCCAATCTTTTTCTTCTAAATTTATACTTCCACAAAAATGTTCTTTTATATGATTTGTTTGTAAATCAAACATACCAATAACAGATTGAACACGAAAACTATTTTTATCTGCCTTGTTTTCTTTTATAATATCAAAAGACGGCATTTTATTCCCTCATGTTGAAATTTTTCAAACATTTTTTCTTGTTCTTCTTCTGTATCGCAATCAACTATTATTTGATATCCTTCTTCTATTTGATTAGAAATATCTTTTTCTTCTTTTGGCTTTTTAGGCTCTGGAATTTCAAGACCCCAATTTTCTAAATCAATTTTATCATAAAATTCATCTAATTTTAAATAATCCCATTCTCCAGCCGTGTTTGCATTTAATCTTACAACTATTTCCTTTATTTCATCTTCATTTAATTTATAATCTGGAACTTTTACATCAACTTCTGTATATCCAAGCTGTTTCATAACAGATAATCTAGCGTGTCCACCAAGAACAGTATTATCCGCATTAATTGTTATAATATTAGCATCACCAAGTCTTTCAAGACTTTTCTTTAAATCTTTTAATCCCTTTTCTGTAAATTTTCTAGGATTTTTTTCATAACCAATAAGGTCGTTTATATTCCTTTTTTCTATTTTCCAATTTATCATTTTTCCTCCGTTTATGATATTATTTTATTTCAATTAAAGAATCTTTGTTTTTTACCGCTACCTCTATTTCTCCAGTTGTATCATTTTTAACAATACAACAATCACTTTTCCCATTTTTTAATAACTCTATTGATTTTTTTATACTTGTAGAAATATGTGGAGAACTTGGGACAACAAAATATTTTTTAACTTCTCCGTGTTCTTTTGCTATATCATATTTATTAGAAAGGCTAAAAACGTGCCCAAGCAACCAATCTCCACCATTATCTTCACCATCGTGTCCACGATACATTACCAGGGGCAAACCAGATTCATCTAATAACCCCTTTTTTGCAACTTTTAAAGCATCTTCTTCAGAAACACCCATCATTTTAGCAAAATTTTTTCTTTTTTCTATGGTTTCCTCTGTATCTTTTTCTTTTACAGGAATAATTTTATTACCTTTTTTGAAAAAATAAAGTATTTTATTGAAAAAATTAGTATCATAAACTAAATTATTATTTAAAATTATTTTTTTAAATTTTTCATCTAAAGCCATATCCATAGCTTTGCGGATTTCTTCATTTTCCTCTTGTTCGTCAACTTTTTCTATGGGTTCTTCTTGTGCTTCTGGTAAATCATCCACATCAATCATAGTATATTCGCTATTCACATCCAAAGACAGCCTACGACGAACTTCCTCTTGACTTAATACACCATTGGCAAGATAAATAGCATCTCTGTCGGCTTGCTGTTTATTCAAAGCCGCTTTTTCACTATCATCCATATCCCACAAAGCAGGATATTTAAATCCAATAGCAGGGTTAATTTTACCCCAAGCATTTAATTGTAAAATCTTTGATAATTTTTCCAAGGGTTCGGTAAATAATTTCTCTTTACGACCAATAATATAGTCATAATAAGAACGGATTTGTTCTTTACTGGAAGCATTTAATCCACCTTCGCCCTCACCAAGATATTCAATTTTAGGAATATGCCAAACAGCCGTCAATAAATTCAACGACATTTCCACAATATCACGAACACCAGACAACGGAGTATTTAATTGGATTAAATCTTCCGTATCTTTATCCATAAGCATTAAACCATTATTTGTCTTTGTCCGAATAAACATCTTAGCACGCTGGACTAAATCGCCACAAGATTTCCCCTGTAATGCTTGACCCATATTTGTTTTTAAGCCAGTTAAACTAAATTTATTCAATAATTCTTGTGCCGCTTCTCTGTTTGCAACAAAATGAGCCACATAATCCAAAGCCAACTGGGCTTGTGGAATACCAAAAAAGTTATAAGCAGGTTTTAATAATAACGGCGCATCATTACCAGCAAAATATAAAAACCGACTGGCGTGGTATTTTTTACCCAAAATATACCAATACTCAGGATTAAAATAATGTTCATCTGTCGGGTCCGTTGTATTATACTCGCCAGGATAAATGTTAATTGGTTCAATTATCTTTAACCCTCTTAAAGAACCTTTTTTAAATGTTTTTTCATCTAATACCAATGGTTCTAATTTTTCTTCATCGTCTAATTCACCAACATCAATATATATTAAACATCCACCAAAATATCCATCTTTTACAGCGGCTTCATTAAATCTTTCTTTTATCCTATATTTTTTTGCTTGATATTCCAAATCAGCAATAGCTTTTTCTTTATCTTCTTCACCATAATCATCATCATAAGTCCATTGCATAAATTTACGGGTCATTTCAGAAGCAACCGTTTCGACACCTGCCCGAATTAATGCTTCCTGCGAAATATTTGAAAGCATAGAATAACCAACAAACATAGGCGTTGTTGTATACATTAAATCATTCTTAAAACCAGACAAAACATTCCTAATACAGCTATCCATAGCCATACATTTTTTATATTCTTTATTTCCTTTTTTGGGTTTTCCTAAAGTTACAGGTGGTTTTAAAAAATCAGGCAACTCTTTTTCGTGAGCTTTTTCTGCCAATTTTACAATCAAAGAACGATTATCGCCCATATTTAAATCAAAAGCCATACAAATCTCCTTTAAAATCTTTTAAAATCATAACACATTAAAATATAAAAGTCAAATTACTTAAAATATCCTTTATATGTTTCCTGAACTTTCTTTTTTATAGGATTTAAAACCCTTTCCTCTATTTGGTCTGCCATTTTTCTCATTCTATCACAAAACTCTAAATCTGCTTCATCATTTAACATTTGTAAATAATCATCATAATCTTCATCTTCCATTGGCTGTGGGTATTGCTTTTTTACATAATCCATACAAGCATCCCTTAATCCTACAAGATTATAACTATCTTTCATTTCAAATAATAGAGGTTCTTCATTCATAATAAATCTTGCCTCCATTTTTTTCTGGACATATAAATAATGTGGTCTGGAATTATCCCAGCCACATCACACCAATATATTAAACTATCTTCCCAAAGACTATTTACAGCACACAAAAAATTTCTGGCACTTTTTGTATCATAACTCTGTGAGTGCCTACTCGCATCTTTTATTGCTTGCCATATTACGGCTTTCGCCAAGTTTTGTTCTCCATCCATTTCTCCCCTCCCAAAACAATATTATTTTATATTTTTTTATATGTCAAGAACTTTTTTCATATTTTGATGGTTTATTAAAAATTTCAAATAATTTATCAATAATATCATCACATTCATCTTTTGTGGATATACAACCCTGTTCTGTTTCCCTCATTTCATCAGAACCCCATAACTTACAATCTATGGCTTGTATATATTCATTAACAAATAAATTACCATACAAATTCCTATGAGAATATCCACAAATTTTTTCTTTACTTTCGTCATAATATTTTTTTAATGATAAAAACTTTTCTTTTTTATATCTAATTGGACAATGCGAACCAAAATCCATTACTCTTTCTATACCCATTTTTTGTAATTCAACCATAGTCTTATTATTAATCATTTGATACCTAGATGGGTTTTCAATATATCTTAATTCCCCATTTATAAAATAAGGATATTCTTTAATATCAAATGGCTTCATCATATAGAAGTCATCATTCATAAATAAAAATTCTTTAGATATATCACTTTCACAAGCAACTAGAATTTTATTAAAAACATTTTTTTCTGATGTTAAATTATCTTTTACAGGAATATGAACCACATTTTTTATCCAATGTGGTTTTTCTCCTATTATAAATATACTTTCTAAATTTTTAGCGTTTTTTTCTAAACTTCGCAAAGACAAACGAAGTTCTAAATTATCATATAATGAACCAGTACCTAAAACATAACAAACATCCACTATATTACCCCAATTCTACGCCAAATTAAACCTTTTTTCTTCTGTAAATCATTAACCAAACTATCCAACAATGAATTTATCTGTGGCATTTCATATTCTTTTTCAATATTATTTATAATTTCAAGAGCCGCCACAATCATACCATATAAACTTTCCCAATTTCTATTCATATCATCATCTAGTTCAGGTATAGACTTAATAACTGCTTCCAAAACATCTTTTGAATACGGAGTATCTTCTTCAAACCCCATATACAGATTTTCATTTATGTCATCAATAAAATCATCCAACCCATCATAAATTCTATCAGCCATTAAATGGTCTGCCCAAAAATTCTCTCCAATAGCTTTATAGTGAATATCCTTTGTATAAAATCTTATAGCATAAATAACTTTTAGTAAATTAAATAAATCTTTCATATTATATCTCCTTTTTTTTATTATAAAACAAATTTATACTATTTGCAATTCCTAAACAAATTACAATGGCACACACCATCAGTTTCCAACTCTTTTTTACACAAACTCCCGATACATCCCCTGTAAGGATTTGTTTTATCGCAAGGGCATAAATTCATCGGAAGTCCAGTTCTTGCTCTAAACTTCGCTATCTTTTCGGCATTTTCTGTAAGTTCATAGCCGTTTTCTTCGGCAATAAGTTTTAATTCTTGTAATATATCATCAGCGTTCATTCTGTATCTCCCTTAAATTCAATACTCTATATTTACCCTCTAAAACCTTTCTAGGCACTCGTTCTAATATCTCCACATCCTCATTGACTTGCTTTTGAATACGGTCACCCCAGCAACCGACTATTGTCAGACGGTCAGAGCCTTTTATCCTTGCGAAGTGCCAACCAAAGAGAACTGTGTTATTCATCTTCCAACACTTTCAACGCCTCAACAAATCGTCCGTCTTTGATAAGAGCAATGACTTTCTGCTTTTGTTCTTTTAATTTATTGTTTTCTATTCTTAAATCGCAATTTTGGCGAAATAGAAAATCATCATAGGACTCCCCTTTTAAGTAAGAATTATACTGTCGTCTTAATTCCTCTAATTCTCGTTCTGAATATAATTTAACAAAATCAACCATTACCGAAGTGCCTCCATAATCTGCCACATTTGGTCTGGTGTTCTGTTTGATGTTATAACTTCTGAGTCTGAATAGTTTTCATCATCTCCTGAATCGTAGTATGAGTAGTCAACAGTAATACCACCATCCCAATAAAATTTTAAGTCCTTATACTTAATATACCAAGTTCCAAAACTAGACTCGCTAAGCACTCCACCAATTTCTTTTGCTTTTTCTTTTAGTTCTTCCCAAGTCATTTCACACCCCACTTTTTCAACAAACTTACAACCTGACTTTTAATCCCACATTCTAGGTCTGTTAAACTTCTTCGTTTTTGTGCGTTCTCTATATCCCTTTTTATTATTTTTAGAACAGTGAATACTCCTGTTGGTATATTCCCATCGTTTGGATTATAAAGGCTTTCATACGAAGGAACAGGTGCTAGGACTTCTTCAATATCTTTATTTGAGGTAAAACAAAAACACTGTTCATCTGTATGACTATAAAAACAAGTTCTGTCCTTTCTAATGTGTCCGTTTTTTGTCAAAAAATAATAGCAATCCTCTGGTAGCGTTCCATTCTTCCATTTCTCTGTCAGTTCTTTACTCATTACTCATCCTCCCAACATAAAAACCTGTTAGCCAAACCATAATTGAAAATACCATCAAAACAAAAAAATCAATTTCAATAAATATTTCAGTCATTGTTCCTCCTTTTTAAATACTTCTTTATGTAATTTTTCAACCATATCAACGTATTCCGGGTCTTGGTGTTTCCAATATTTAGGATTTTGCATTACAATCTTTAATTTATCTTCTTGAACTCTTTTAATCATTTTTTCATTGGATTTTTTGATAAGTTCTATAAGTTCAATAATGTTTTTAAGTGTGCAGGAACAGCTATTAGAATATCCTAGAAGTAAATCACATAGATTTAATTGACCTTTTAAATAGGCATATTGCCCACCATCTTCAATATTTATCATTCCTTAACCCTCCCAAAGTTCTTTTCAATCCATCTATCCATTTCTGGATGATGACGTAAGATAAAATCTATCAGAACCTTTTGGTCTTGCTCTAACTTCGCTATCTGTTGGCATTTCTTTGTGTTCTGTATAACCAGTTCTTCCATTGTATCGTATTCTGTCATTCTACACCCCACTTTTCAAGATACTTTTTCAAATCTTTTTGAATACATTTATACCCACCTTCACAACTATCGTGTGCTTGACAATATCCATTATGGTCAAACAGACATTCATACTCACTACAAAAATCCAACAAAAGCTCATTTGCTTCATTGATTTGTTCCTGTAAGCGTTGTATCGTTTTGCTGGCTTCAGCAAATTGTCCAAGTTCATTTTCAAGTTTCATATTCGCTTCATTTAGAATATGAACTTTCTTTTCTAATTCAATTTCTTTTGGTGTTTTATAACCAGAATAACCACAATCTATATTTGTCATTCCACATTCTGGACAGATAAAATTACTCATCTTTTACCCCCTCATATAATATTATCCTTAAATATTTCATCGTAATTGTCATAGATATATTGCCATTCATTACAACTATCGTTTATTACTTCTTCTATATCACCAGTTTGTTTCCCCCATAATTTTCTTAAATCTTCCTGCATTTTCAAATATTTTTCCTTATCAGATAATTTAAGAAAATACTTTTGATGTTTTTTAGACCATTGATGACAATATATTTTTTCTTTACTCAATACATAAAAACAAGGACACTCTTTGTATTCCATATAACGATGATACACAGTTAATCCTGATTCAAGATATTGCAACTGTATTGGTGTAATTGTTTTACATTTTTTACATTTCCACAAAGTGGCATTTAAATCGTGTGTCATCATATCTAATCCAACATATTGCTTGTTTGTTAAATCCTCAAAGCCTTTTCTGAACTCTTTAAAGAATTTATCCAATAATTCCAAATAACTAACAAGATGCTTGTTATCATTATTAGTTCTAAATGGATGTTCTTTAACAAGATTATGTAATTCTTTCAAATTACTCATTTTACACCCTCCATTTCTTTTAATGCCAAAAACGCTTCCCTGCCCCAACCAGCCGCTGCTTCATATTTTTTCAACGCCTTTACAGCAATATCCAGTTTCTTCTTTAACCTTAAATAATCCCTATACTGCTCTTCGGTTATAACTCTACAACGCTCACTCATTTATCCCTCCTGTTTATGCCATTCAATACTTTCTTTTGCTTGTTCAAATGTGCTAGCGTGTCCAATTATCTGTGAACACACGAGCCCATCTTTACAAATCACAAAACATCCAGCACCCTTATCATAATAGGCAAAATAGTCACCGTCTTGGTAAATTAAATCGTGTAAAACCATTTCTATTTCTCCCTGTTCCAAGCAACATATTCAACCATATCAATAACTGCTTTCTTAAAGTCCTCATCTTTCTTTAATAATTCCATAACGGTATCAAAATCATACTCCGCCTCAAAGTTCTCCCGAATACGACAATCATCATCTTCATCAATATACCGACCAGCAACACATTGTCCATCGCCATACGGAGCATACTCATCTTCTGTCCTGACATTCTCATACTCACTATCAAACCATTCTGCTAATACTTCAAATACCGCATCACCAACATCGTAAACACAATCTTCTAATTTATTTTCCATTTTATACCACCTTATTTATCCATAGAATTGATAATAACTTCATCAAAGCCATCGCCAAGACTTCCAATAAATAAAAGCATACCAAAGAATAAACAAAAAACAATCCCACCAATTGTTTCTTTAATAATTTCAGTTTTTGTCATTTTTTAATCCTTTCGTTAATGTTAATATCCTTATCGGATAATTATACTATAATATATTTTTTTTATAATGTAAACAAAAAAAATTAAAAAAATTAAAAAAATTTACTAATTATTGATTTTATTTACTTTTTTTAAGTATTTTTATTGCGTTTTCTATCTTTTCCATTGTTTTTATCGTTGGATTTTTAATCAAATATATTCTAGCCCAATCTTTACCATACAAATATCTTCCAATATCCGCTCTTTTAATACCTTTTTCTTTAGCAATTTTAAATAAATCTTCTGGTTTAATCATTTTTACTCCTTTACCTTAAACCTGATTTCCATCTGTTATAACAACAGGCACAGAAATCTTTTAAATCCATATAATTCAAAATCCATTGTATCTGTCCAAAAAGCCATTTATTTCCTTTTGTATGATACATTCTATGATGTTCTTGGCATAATGATATAGTTTCCCAATCATTTGCCTTTAAAGCCAAGCCAGCATCGTCTGTTTCCCTAATATGATGTGCTTCACATCCAAAACGACCACAAACAATACAACATTGTTTTCTACGATGTTCTAGATATTCACTATTTTTTCTTGGAAAATTCCATTTATCTATACTTCTTAAATCTACAATATCAACATTATGAACCCAACAATGCCTAACATCTGGCGTTAATATTAAATCCTTAAAACATTCTGCCCTTTCAATTAAAATTAATACATTATCAATAAATTCTGCCATTTCCTGCCTATTCATCTCTGATATTCGCATAGAATAATCATAAATTTCCCCATTAAATCTCACCATTTTCTTTTTAGGCGAAACAGCATTATAAAATAATTCCTTTACAGCATTGATATTCCACTCATTTAACCCCCTTTGATGATAATATTCAACGACAGCATCGCAAATAGCAGCAAAGAAAAAACCCATCTGTTTCTTTGTCTTTGGACTATGATATTCTTCATAAGTCAAATTTATAGCTTTATTATTTTCTAAAAGCTTATACATTTCAGAACAAACATTATCTAACATATTTTCATTATATACTGTTATTTTCATATTTCCCCCAAATAGGTGAGGAAGTCTAATAGTGGAATTATGTCAAAGAGGTGTATAACCATAGACTTCCTCATAAAGTCCGTATGTCTGTATAATTATCGTATCTTATGAAAAAATCAAAAGATAGGGCATATACGACAAGCATTATACATTTAGACCCATACGGTGGCCTTACGAAAGGTTATGCCCTAAAATGGTATCTCATCATCTGCTATATGAGTTTCCCATTCTCCCTTACTCTCCTCCTTTGTTTCCTTTTTTATACCTTTACAACCAGAATAAACAGGTTTTCCTGATTTTGTTGTTCGCTTCCAACCAGCTAATGGTATTTCTTCTCCATTAATATAAATACTTCCACTAACAGCTGGCTTAGTACCAACAGCATCTTCATTTATAAAAAGTATAAAATCAAAATTCTTTTTCTTATATTCTGCCATTTAATCTCCTTACATAAAAAATCTTAAACGTTCCCATAAACTTTTCTGTTCATTAACAATAAAATATCTTTTGAATTTACAAGGGCGACCAAACTTATTTTTCTTATAAACCCATTCATCACCAATATCCATTGTTTTTCTTAAAATTCTAATAATACTTTGTAAATCAGCAATAAAAAGTTTATTAGATGCTTCAATGGTAGAAATCTTACCATATTTTTTAAGATATATTAAAACTTCTTCTTTTTGTGTTGTTGCTTCTAGTTTTTTCATTTTCCCCTCCATTTTTTAACCAGAAATTAAATAATCACTTTTTGAACAAATATCCGATGGAATTTCATCACTTTCGGTTTTTGGTAATTTATCATTTACCAAATTATTAAGTGTTTCATATTCCTCTTTCATATTATTATCAAATAATTCGTTCATTAATTCAACAATTTTAGACATTAGTTTTTTATCCCGACCATCTGGAATTAAAACATCTATCTTTTTAACATATTCATAAGCCGTCTTATAACGAATTTTAATACCCTCTGGTGTTTTATTAAAATCTTCAACCTGTTTATTTAATTCTTTGGTTTCTTTTGTTTTTTCGGCTTTTATTTCATTTTTTAGCTTACGAATTTCCATTTCGGTTTCCTGTTGTTCATCTAACCGTTTAAATTCATCAGCTTCTTCTTCAGAATACATATCACCAGCAACACCAAGCAATTTTAAAATCACACGGTCTTTTGCTCGTTTTTCAGCCATTGCCCAACGATAATCATTAGTACAATTCTTTAAACTGGCTTCACCAATACTCCAAGAACATTTATCACCAGTTTTGCCATTTACCCATAAAGCAACCTCATAATCTTGACAATTCAAAACTTTTGGTTCTTCAAAAACAATACCAGCTTTATCTGCTACTCTTTCCAAAAACTTATGATAGGCAATCCAAGCTATTGGTTTCTTTTCTTCCCCCTTTTTAAAAGCTTTTTCTAATAACCAACAGCCATTCTTAATTTCATCATCAGAAAAGCCAAGGTCACTAAATGCCTTTTTTATATGGGGTTCTAATGTTTTAACCATTATGTTCTCCTTTTTAATGTTAATAATAATTGGTTTTTTCGCGGGCTTTTCCTTGCCAGACACCCTGTTAATGGTGGGTTAGCCAACTTCAAAATAAAAATGTGTTATTTCTCAAACATACAAATTTTTATAATCCATAATTATCTTATAATATATTTTTTTACGAATGTAAACAAAAAAATGCACTTTTTTTAAAAAAATTTATATCCTATTGATTTTTAATTAAAAAAATTTCAACTCTTGGGTTATTTTTATCAATTTTCCAATCTATAAGCGTTGGAATATACTCATAAACATTATCATCAGGAAGCCATCCGCATTTAACCATCAAATCGCTAATTCCCTGACCGATATTAAGCCAATCCCACGCCCTTTTTGTCTTACGATATATCCTAAAACCGATTTTAAGCGGTTTATAAGCGTTTTCTATTTCCTTTAACCATTTATACCTATTTAACATAAGTTGCTGTTCTATCGGTTTTATAGATGACAAATACGCCTTACTAGAAATTAAAGCTGGTCTATTTCCAAACCTAACTATTCTTTTGGAATTTTTAGAACTATACAGTTCCCCATAAATAGTTATACTCATATCTTTTTAACCATTGAAATCTGAATATTATAAATACAAGCTTCTTTTGTAACATAAATTTCACAATTACTGTCTTGGATATTTACAACTTGACCCTCTCTAATTCTTTTTTCAAGAACATCATAAAAAGATACCCAATCACCGATTTGTATTATTGCCATTCCATTCTCCTCTATAATAATTCAATTCTTTTTCTTTTAGTTTATATACTCGTCTATTTATAAAACATTTTGATACTACATAGCAAATACCCCTTTCTTTTCTTACTAATCGACCATAACGATATTGTTTTCCGTCTGGTAACCAAAATTCAACTATATCTCCAACTTTAAACATCTGTAATCCTCTTAATACAATCTAACATTTTTATTCCATTATTTTCAATTTTATTTTGTTCTGACGGCTTCCTAAACTGTTTTATTCTTTCAATAATCCAATCCTTACTTACCTCTTGCCCATACTTATTGTCAAATATCCATTTCCAAATTCGTAATTGTTCTTCATCTGTTGTTCCAATAAGATAATCTTTATACTCAGGCATACTATCATCAAGATAAAATTGACCCTCTATAATAAGAACTGTATTATTTTTATCTTGTTTTTTCCTATCATAGAACATTTTTGGGATTGGATATTTTCCAAATAAATCTTCGTGCTTACAAATATCTTCACAAATAATTTTCATTTCATCATCAGAAAAGTCATTTTTCATCAAATTATAAAGATTTTCAGTCATTGTCTTTGAATATTGTATATTTCCAAAATAAACAATAGTGCTAATCAATTTATCAAATTTTTTAAAATCTAACATTATAAACCTCCAAACAATTCTTGTATATGTTTTAAGTTATTTTCTTCAATAGATTGAGCTTTTGATTTTTGCTGTGTTTTTAAAGGAAATAATCCAGACCAATTGTTTGATATACTTTCATCAACGATTTGCATAGCTAATTCAGGGTCATTTCCAGATAACCGTTCAAGTTTTTCAATACAGGTTTTTAATCCTGTCGGTTTATATGATTGTCCTCGTTCTTTTTTATATTCAATCCATTTTGTTATTGCAGAATTAATTTTGCTATTATTATTTATTAAAATAATATTATTATTTTTATTTATATTATTTTTATCTTTAAAAACTTTTTTAACCGTCGGATAAAAACTTTTTAAATCGTCGATTAAAAACTTTTTTAATCGTAATCTCCTTGATTTTACTTCACAACCTCGTTTTTCATATTCTGCTTCAATATAACCCAAATCAATAAGTTTCCTTATTTTTTGAGATATTGATACTTCTGTGCAGTTAAATAAATCAGCAAAGTATTTATTTCCAGCATATGTTTCACCTATTTTTGCACATAAACTTGAAATTATAAGCAATACAGGTAATTCATTTTTAATTCTAGTATCTAAAACCCAAGAATTACTACAATAAGAATATCCATCTTGTATCATTTTCGTGCCTTTCAATGTTAGTGGGGTATAGCCCTTTAGGGAATAGCACGGAATATAATTTTCTATACCCCATATCTATTATCCGTGCAAATTCACTATAAATTTATTTTTTTAAAAAGTAAATAAAAAAAACCGTTTTTTATAAAAAAATTTACTACTTATTGATTTTATTGAAAAATTTTATATAAAATTTTTAATTTGACAAATGATTTTAAATGTGGTATATATATTATTGTATCTAGTTTTGTTCATTTTAGATACTTTTTAATGTTAATGGTTGATACGCACACCACCGATGTAAAAGTCGGTGGTTTTTTTATCAAGCAACTTTCTGTTCTTTTTCGTTACTCATTACTTGTTCTTCTGTAAACCATACTCTATCTGCAAATTCTTGTTTCTTCCCGATATTATAATGAGAAACAGGTCGGTAATATCCCATACACCTACACCAACATTCACATTCTTGTCTTTTATCTTTATTTGCTTCTAAAATTTCTTGGTCTGTCATTTTAACTCCTTTCTCTATCAAACCATTCCTGAACCGTCATCATACCTTTCAGGTTATTACAATATTTATGGGAACAAATCAAATTCGGTTCTATCGTTTCTCCACCTAACGCTTTCGGTATTAAATGGTCCTGACTAACCTCATTCTGCTTTTTGATTTCCTTTCCACATAAATAACAAACAGGATATATCCCTTTCGCAATCAAAGCACGATACTTTCGGTTTAATTGCGAAGTTAGTCCCATTATTCCCTCTCTTTTGG
>Ga0265299_10000648_pt1 | contig 42720 bp, 26 predicted proteins | sample AusTroGonzalo_MG_4_FD_193485 | JGI IMG/M metagenome (GOLD analysis project Ga0265299, IMG submission 193485) | Bovine rumen microbial communities from tropical cattle in Woodstock, Queensland, Australia - Gonzalo_02 | ecosystem: Host-associated > Mammals > Digestive system > Stomach > Rumen ...
GGACCCTATGGAGCCTCGCCGCCGCAGGCCCGGTCGGGAAGGCCTTTCCGGCCGGGCCGTTCTTTACCGGCACAGTGCCGGCTGAACAGCTACATAGTCTACCACATTCTGATTAGACAAGACCCTAAAGGAAACTCCCAATTGGGGCCAAACTCTTGTGAGTCCGACCAGTTGCCCCCCCCCAATGGGGTCAGACCCTAAAGGAAACTCCAGGAATGTATTTATTGTCTCAATGCGGCGGCGTGCTCACTTCGCGAGCTTCCAGCACAACCAGGCGGAGAGCGTCTTGGAATCGAATATCGCGCCGTTGCGGATCCCGTCCTCAACCTCGGCCTCGGAGAGGACGACGGGGTAGACGTTCTCGTCCGGATCCTGGTCTTGGGCATGCGCCGTTTCGGAAAGCTCTGCGAAGTATAGATGTATGCGCTCCTCGCAATAGCCGGGCGTGCAGATGACGGTCGTGAGGAACTTGATGCTCATCACCTCGTATCCTGTCTCCTCGGCAGTTTCGCGCTTCGCGCCCTCAATGGGGTCTTCCCCCGGCTCGAGTCCGCCGGCGATGACTTCGATCAACGCCTCCTCCGCCGCCTTGCGGTACTGTTTCACGAACACGAACTTGCCATCTGGACGGCGGGCGAGAATCGCCACCGCGTTGCCGTGCCGAATCACCTCGCGCTTCGCCTTGCGTCCGTCTGGTAGCTCAATGTCGAGAAGATCAACGCTGATGATCTTCCCAGTGTACTTGCGCTCGGTCGCGAGCGTTTTTTCAACGAGATCCGCCATATTCATTCCTCCAACAACTCAAACCGCTTCATCTTCTTTTCGTCGCGCGCGATGCTCATGAAGAACATCTGCGCGGACGTATCCGACTCACTTCTTCAAGCTCACGTCCTTGAGCGAACGCGCCCACACAAGCGCGTCACAGGGATAGTTGCACGTGAAGCCAACTGCGCCCAGATTGCGAGCCTGCAAAAGATCGGCGGGGGAGTTTACGCCATACATGCGGAACTCAATGCCGGCGGCGCGGATCTTGTCCGCATCCTGACGCGAAAGAACTTTGCGGGTGGAGCCACAGCCAGGACAGTACACGTCCACGCCCGCCGCCTTGCACTTGGCTATCGCAGTCTGGACGTCGAACGGCTTGCCGCGCCGCAGGCCGACCAGCCACACGGTGCGGTACTTCGGATAGCGGGCCTTGAAATCCTTCAACGCCTGATAATTGAAGGAAGAGACAACGATGTTCCTCTCCGACAGCCCGGCGGCCTTCACGGCAGCGTCGAAGATGTCAGCGTACTGCGACGAATACCCCTTGATCTCGGCCTGAAGCACGCCATTTGAGGGAACCACCATAAGAACGTCCGCGAGAAGCGGAATCCTGTGCACCTCCTTCTCCTTCAACTTGCAATTCGCGTTGAGGTCGAGGACCGCGAGATCATCCGGCGTGAGGTCGGCAACCTTCTTGGCGCATCCGGTGAGAGACTTGAGCTCTCCGTCGGCGTGGATGCACACCATCTGTCCGGCCTTGGTGTGGTGGAAATCCGTCTCGACCCACGTGAAACCGGCCTTGTAAGCCCGGCGGATAGCCTCAAGCGAATTCTGCGGCACAGCGCCGCCCCACCAGCCGCGGTGGGCGATCAGCTGCATCTCCACAGATCCAGCAGGCGCGCCACCGTCCGTTGCGCAGCTCTGCTCCGCGACAGCTGCAAGCGCGAAAATAGTGAAGGCGAATGTGAATCCTACAGCAATGTTTTTCATGGCGCAATTATAGCATAATCACTGAAACGCCAAAACCCCCACTTGAAGAAATCCTACAGGGAGGATCGGCCTATGAACCGGACACATCTGGAGCCAAACGACGGACCAGCCTGACCGCGAGCCACACCGCGCAGGCCGCGCCCAGGAACATTGTCGACGGCATACACAGCATGAATCCAACCTGAAGATACATGAGAGCGCCCACCGTTCGCCCAACGGCCATGCGACGTTCATCCGGCTCGTGCGCGCGCCAAAGCGGCGCCACCGCTGCGCACCACGCGACGAACGTGAAAAGGCAGCCGGCGCAAGGCAGAAGCGCGAGGCGCGCGTCCGGCAGGAAGAAGCAGGCGGGCGCAGCCGCTAACGCCGAGAGTCCAAGGATGTAGCGTCTGTTGCCCAACCCCTCAGACGGCATCTCCTCACCTTCTGAAAGCTTTGTGACGGCGGCGATGTAGAGCGCCCAACCTGCCGCCATCACGGCAATCGGAGCAATCGGCCAGTCCCTCCATGAGACCGACGCAGGCAGAACGGCAGCAGCACCGCACACGACGCTCAGAGCGCGGCAAAGTCCCATTAACCACGCCTTCTTGAGACGGTTGTACGCGCATATCGATGCAAGAAGAAAAGCCGAGACGAGCCACCAGGCCGGCGGAAGAGGAACGAGCGCGCCGGAGAGGAACGCGAGCCCCCAGCATACGCCGCGCGCGGCCCTGGCCGCGCCGGGAGAGATGTCGCCGGAAGGCAGAGGACGGTTCGGCGCGGAGACGCGGTCGGCGGCAATTCCAACGATGTCGTTGTCCGCAAGACCATACATGTACAAGAGAAGCGCCGACGCCGCAGCGGCGGCGACGGAGGACGGACGCGCCGCGAAGCCGCCGGACACCGCTGCCATCGCCGCGCCGGCAAGAGCGTCGCCGGGGGCGGTGGGGAGATTCGGCAGACGAAACAGCATCATCCACGCACGGATGCCCGCACGTTTTTCATGGCATCGGGAGGAGATATCAGCTGGACACGAAAATTCCTTCATGGCCGCCAACTCCCTCAATTCTCGCCTTTCTTTCCGTATTTGTCGAGAGCGTTGAACACACCTGCCATCAGCGCGCCGGAGATCGAATGCCACACGCACGACACTGCCGCCGCCACTGCCGTCTCAGGCGCCGTCGGGAAATGACGTGTGGCGAGAACCGTGGCCAGGCCCGCGTTCTGCATTCCCACCTCAATGGAAACGGTGCGCCTCTTCGGCAATCCGAACCGCGCAAGCACGCCAGCGGCGTATCCCAAAGCATATCCGAGGGAGTTGTGGAGGAACACTGCAATGAATATCGCCACACCCGACGAGACGATGGCCTGGCCCTGCGCCGACACAACGCCGCCCACAATGCACGCGAGACCCAGAACCGCCAGCCCCGGCATCGTCTTCATCGCCTCGCGGCAAGCAGGCCTCCCGCCGAAGAAGCGATTGAAAAAGAAGCCCAGCGCAACCGGCGTAAGCGTGACGAGAAGGACGCTCTTGAACATCCCGACAGCGTCTATCTCCACCATCTCCCCCGCGAGCCACATCATCAGAAGAGGCGTCGTGAGCGGGGCGAACAGCGTGGAGACCGACGTCAATCCTACGGAGAACGCCACATCGCCCTTGCACAGGAAGGTCATGATGTTCGACGACACCCCTCCCGGGCAGCTTCCCACGAGAATCAGCCCGACGGCCACTTCACGCGGCAGGCCCATCAGATGCGAAAGGCTGAAGGCGATCAACGGCATGAGAACGAACTGGGCGGCGGAGCCCACGGCTATGTCGAACGGACGCGCGGCGAGGATGCGGAAATCCTCGGCCGTGAGCGTCATCCCCATCGCGAACATTATGAATCCAAGCACGGCGGTCTGCGCGGTGCCGCGCACCCATCCGAACATGCCCGGCAGAAAGAACGCGACCACGGCAACGGACGTCACGAACCAGGGCGTCTCCTTCGCAAGCCAGGACGAAATGCACTGCAGCACTTTCATCATACAACCATCCTGTTCAACGTTTAAGGCAGGCGGGCGTCCAGATGTCTCCGTCCTTGAGGTCCAGCCACATTATCGCGTCGAGCCAGCGCGTGAGATCCTTGGGAACGCCGTCGAAGTTGTTTGTACCGAACGAGAACTTCGCGCCCATGGACTTCGCAAGCTTCAGAAACTTCGGCGACGGATACGGGGATTCCGCCTGCACTTCAAGGGCGATGCCCTTTTCGACTGCCTTTGATATCACGGCCTTCATGCGCTCCTCGGTCCACAGCTTCTCGGCGAGGCCGTTGAGGGGGGCTGGGAGATACGTGGGGTTGGCGAGTATCGAGATGGGCTCGTCGAGAATGCGGAGATTGTGGGCCACGTATTCGTCCATCCACTTCTCGGGGTCGCCGATCTCGGAGATATCCTTCACGAGCCAGAGGCGCTTGTCGCGTCCGTTGGGAAGTTTGCCCATGATCATGGTGTCTGCTAGGATGTAGTCGAACTTCGCGAGCGTGGAGGCGTCGATCTGTTTGTACCAGTCGCGGTCGTTCACCTGGATGCCGACGGGCATCTTCGGATTGGCTCTGCGCGCGGCGGCGGCGAACTCTGCAAGACGCGCGTTGTCGCAGATCTCCCATTCGCGGCCGTGGTTCTCCATCGCGCTCTGGCGAATGCCGCTGGCGCGCTCGCGCTCGACGGCCATCTCGGGAGTGAACCCGCCGCGTATGTGCACATGCCAGTCCGTAAGCTCTATTCCACGCGCGGCGCATTCCGCCATCAGCCGCTCGTTTATCCGGTTTTTGGGATAGCGGAAGTCCGGCACCTCTCCGGCCACGGTGTACACCACGACCCGGAGAGTTCTCTGCGGCGTGGCGTCCTTTCCGCGGGCATAGCGGAATTCAATGAGCGCGGGCGCCTGGGCGGAGGGGTTCTTGGCGATGGACACCGCCGCCCGTCCAGGCGACGCACCGCCAGCCGACACGCGGTGCTCCATCGTCACGGCGCATTCGTTCGCCGAATGCACCTCCTCCCAGCGGAATCCGCCGGCGGCGTCCTCCTCAAGAAGGAACCTGACAGGCTGGCCGCGCCTGACGCGCGCGGTAAGCTCCGCGGGCATGTCGCCCAAAGCGTAGTCCGCGCCGTTCTTGATCTCCGCCGCCACGAGCGAAAGCGCGGCTACTGCGAAGACGGTGGCGAGACGAAAACATCCAATTGTGCTTTTCATGCTTCTTCTCCGTTCCTTGCGCATTGGCATCATTTGAAGACCATTCTGCCCGGCACCGCGTTTGTAGCCGAAGGGCTATCCCAGTAGCGCGTCTCGCGGTATACTCCGTTCCTCACCGTGCAGTTGAACGGAAGCGACGTGCCCGGCGCAGGCGCCGTCATGCCAAGATCGGCGAACGGCACGGCGAAGACGTAGAGCGCCATCTTGCCGAAACCCCTGCGCTTCTCCTTCTCGTATCCGCCGTGGAAGCGCTTCGCGTTCGAAGTGCCGTCGGAGTAGCCTACGACGCGAAGGCCGGGGAAGTCGAAGGCGACATAGTCAGAAGTGTCCGGATCATGCCCTTCGGCGAGATTCTCGTGTCTGAAGAGCGCCACTCGCGCGGCGAGGTAGAGGTTCGTGGCGTCGTGCGCGGCGCGCACCCACACTGGGGAGCCGTTTAAAGGCATGAGGTCTGCGCCGCGGTTGATGCCGCTCCAGACGCCGGGCCAGAAGGCGGCGTCGAACGTTCCGTCCACGGGCGGCGGCGAATCGACGGCCGGGGCGGGAAGAGCGTCCTTGCGCGGCGAGAGGCGCTTAGTCTCCGGGCGGACGAACTCGACGCACGGCGCGGCGCGCGGCGCGAACATGCCGGAGTAGGGGCATGTGACGTTGCCGCTCCACACCGGCGTGGCCTCAGGCGTGGGGACGACCACCTTGCCGTTCGTGCGCAGCTCGTTGCCGGTGAAGGAGCAGTCGCGGCAGCGCGAGAACGTGAGACGGATGTCGTTCGTAGCGCAGAGGAGGTTGTCGCGTACCACGAGCCGGCGAGCCATGTGGTTGTGGATGGGATGCGCAACGCCGTCTGTGCGGTTGGACTCAACCAGTCCGCCGTGGGCGCCCTCGTCGAAGTAGAATGCGCTGCATCCAGAGCCGGGACCGTTGGGAACAATGTCGCTCACCGTGTTACCGCGCATCACGCAGTAGCCGGAGGCTCCGCCGCCGTAGAAGGCCGCCCCGTCGTGCATGATCGTCATCACGCGCTTCACGGTGTTGCCCTCGTAGACGTGGCGCGTCCCGCCGAAGCAGACGCCGCAGTATGGGGTGTCCTCGATGTAGTTCCCCGAGAACAGAAGGTCGCTGCCGCCCAGCGACGCGCCGCACGCCGAGGTGAACACGCGGCCGGTGCGGACGATGGAGTTCGAGACTATCTCAATTCCGTTTCCGTTCGCGACCAGCGCGCACGAACCCGTGTCCTCGAACCTACAGCCTTCGATGCGGCATTTATTCATGCGCGGAAGCGACGCGCCTATCGCGCCCGTGCAGCGCACGGTCAGGCGCGTGAACCGGCATCCCTCGAGATCGCCGCCGTCGATCGTGCCGGGGAGGCCCGTCCCGGCGAAGCTTGCGGCCTTCTCTGAGGGCATCGTGCACTCGAACACGAGGCCGTCCATCGAAACGTTCTTCACACGTCCGCGCTTGCCGCCGCGAATCGAGACAAGCCTCTCGATGCGCGGAGCCACGACGTCGATGCCGGCCATGTCCTCGCCTGGCCTTGGCCAGTAGTAGAGGCACCCCGCCGCCGCGTCGAGATACCATTGCCCCGGCTCTGTCATGCCGTCGCGCGTGTTGTAGATCACATAACCATGGTTGCCGAACGATCCGGCGGGATGGCGAGTGGGCGTGCGGAAATGCAGAACGGCGTTCTCCACGTCGTTGGACAGTACGCGCACGAGCGAGTCGTCCCAGGAGTGGTATGAGCGAACATCGGCCGACGCGCAGTCGAATCCCGGCGGCAGATCGCCCTTCTTGTAAGGCATTGTTCCAAGGTCCTCGGCGGTGGGCTTGCGCTCCCAGCCGTTGCCCACGCTGCTCATCCAGCGCACCTTCCACTGCCTTGTGTTCTGGAGGCGCTTTCCGCCGGACGGATAGACGGCGCGCGCGGCAGGCCGCCCGGCAACGAAGAGCGCCCGGAAGAACCAGCCGCTCTCCCCCGCCGTGCCAGGCACGTCTGCCTTCCAGAACTGCGAACCGGGTTCGTTTGTCCAGCCGCCGATGCGCACGCCGCCGGTGAACACTGCCTTACCGGGATGCTCCGCGCGGATCGAAAGACCGCTGTCTCGCGCATCGAGCGCCAACATCTTCTCAAAGGCGTAGACACCGTCGGACACGATAATCTCATTAGGCCCCGGAGACTTGCGAGCGGCGGCCACCGCCTCGTGCGGCATGCGGAACGGACGCTCCTTGGATCCATCGCCTCCGGCGGCTGCTTGGGACGAGACGTAAAACACAGCGCCCTGCGCAGCGCCGACGCAGAGGACACAAAACGCCATCAAGGCAGACATAGGTGTTTTCATGGTGTTATTATATCATATTTCACCGTCAAGCGCACCATTCGCGCACTTCAGCGGGAGAGGTCCATCACGAGCGAGAATTCAGGCGGCACGCACTCCTGGCGATGCTCCACCCACACTGCGGCCACATGTCCGTGCGCGCGCAGCCACGCCACCACTCTGCGCGAAAAACGGCGGGCGGCGACGGGCGCCATGTCGCAGCAAGGTTCGTCCAGGAGAAGCAGTCTCACGCCAGGGCGCAGAGCCTCGGCGAGCTGGTGTTCCGGCGTTTTTCCATCATACGCCCGTTGCGCAGACGAGACGCATCCTATCTTGCCGCGCGTCTCCCTGAGCGCCACACCGCCCTCTCCGCGCCGCATCCCGAACACGCTCACGTCACAGGCGTATGCAAAGGGCGAATCGCCCGTGATGAGCGCGAGAAGCGTGGTCTTGCCGCTCCCATTCGGTCCACGCAGCGCCCATCTCTCCCCTTCCCGGATCACCCAGGAGAAATTCCGAAAGAGCTTCCTGCGCCCGAACGACATGTCAATGCCGTGCATCTCCACCACTGGGGCGGCCTCCTCTGGGGATGGCGGAACGGCACGGCCACCACGGGCGCGTCCACTGCGGACCTTCCCGCGCGGTGGTCGTCCCTTGCCGCCCGAGACGCGCAGACGCACCCCAAGCGGAAGCATCGCACGCGCCGTCTCGCCGATGCGGCGGCGCCATTCGCAGTCCAGCCCGCCGCATCCGCCGTCCACCACCACGTCGCCACTTTCCCTTAAGAGCGCCTTCGCCAGGATCACGCGGCGCAGTTCGCCGTTCGAGAGGGAGATGAACGGCCTTGAGCGCAGATCGGCTATGTCCAGCATGCGATCCACCACAACGCGTCTCGCCGTATAGGCGGCGCGCTCGCCTGAATGGTCGGCACCCACTTCGAACGGGTTTATGTCATACACGGAGCGAAACGAGAGGAAATCGCCGACCGTGTCGCCGTCGTTGGAGTAGTAGCGTTCCTGCAGCCAGCTGCCGCCGACCGCTTCCATCTGTCCTTTCTCTAGCGATATCCTCGTCATCCACCTCATCCTCTGGCGCTGCGCAGAGCGGGGTCCAGAGCGTCGCGGAGAGCGTCGGCAAGATGGTTGAACACCAGCACAAGAACGAATATCGCCATAGTCACTGCCGTCATCTCCCACCACACGCCCTGCCAGAGCCTTAGACGGGCGTTGTTTATCATGATCCCCCAGCTCGGCTCGCCCTGCACGCCGATGCCCAAGAACGAGATGAACACCTCGGTGGCCACCGCCGACGGGAAACGTATCGAGAACTGTATCAGGATTATGTGCGCCACGTTCGGCAGGATGTGGCGCAGCATTATCCTGAGATGCGAATACCCCAGCACGCGCGCCGCCTGCACGTATGCGCGGTCGCGGTGCTTCATCACCTCCGCGCGTATCGTCCGGCACACGCCCACCCACGTCGTGAGGCCTATCCCCATGTAGATTCCGAGGAGCCCCTGCCCCACGACCATCGAGATCGCGAGGATGAAGAGAAGCCCAGGCATGGACGCCACCGTGGCGCAGAGCCACACCACCAGCGAGTCCGTCTTGCCACCGAAATACCCGCCCAGAAGACCCAGCAGCACGCCGAGCGGAATCGCGATGAGCGACGTCATGATTCCTACGTGGAACGCTATGCGCGCGCCCTGCACGAGGCGTGCGCCGACGTCACGCCCAAGGTTGTCCGTCCCAAGCGGATGCGCTAGCGACGGCGCCTTGTAGCGCAGGTCTTCGTGCACCACGTTGTACGACGGCGTGACGTCGCGCGCCTTCGCCACGCGGTACTGCACCTCGCCGTACATCGCCACCGCGAAATACGCCGCTATCACCGCGAGCGAGATGCGCGCGCCCCAGCCGAGCCTTTTCCAGAGGCTTTTCATCTGCCGGTCCCCTTGCTCGGCGAAATCCAGCCCTTGGAGGCCGCGAAGTCCATGTAGCGCTGCCAGTCGTAGTCCGTCTGGTCATGGCGGCCCAGGCGCATGTGGTAGGCAACGGACCCCTGCTGGAGAGGCTTGGAGGGCGGCGGGAATCCGTCGGGCGCCACAAGCCCCTTCTTCCCGGCGCGCTCCCAGGCGGGAGAGGCGAGCCTGCAGGACTCGAACTCGCCGAACTGCCCCGCCCAGGCGTCCTCCGAGGCGCTCGTGACGTATGCGAGGCGCGGCGCGACGAGCGCGACGAGCTCGTGCATGTCGAACGGCGCCTCCTCGTCGCGGTCTGCGTAGGAGTAGTACGAATTTGCGAACCAGTGGGGAAAGTTCTTCTTGAGGTTTGCGATGTGCTCGGAGCGCGGCAGATCAACGCGATTGAGCTTTGCCCCGCCGCAGCCGGAGCAGCACGAGATCGTGAGCGCGAAACGCTCGTCGCTCGCACCCGCCCAGAGCGCCGTCTTTCCGCAGCGCGAGAGGCCCACCACGGCCACCTTGCCCGCGTCAAGCTCGCTCTGCGTCTCTATCCAGTCCATCACGCGGCTCGCACCCCACGCCCACGCCGAAATAGCGCCCCAGCTCGTCATTGTGCGGGTATCTCCGCGCGGCCCAAACACCGCCCATACGCCGTTCGTCATCGGCTTGCCTTCCGCATGATCGAGCGCGCAGTCATTGTTCTTATAGGATATCCCCGCGAAACCGCGCTGCAGAAGCGACTTGACGGGCATCCTGTGCGGACGCCCCGGCGAGACCCGCTCGTATATCGCATCCGGGTTGTGCGGCGCTATCAGCAGAAACGACGGATGGCGCCCCGGCTTCTTCGGGATGTACGCCGTGAAGAGGACGTCCGCCGTCTTCCCCTTCCCGTCGCCGAACGTCATCTTCATCCGGCGGCGGATGCCCAGCCCGCCGAACACGTCCTCGTCCGGCGAAAGCTGCGTGAAAGTCTCCACCGGCGGCCTCTCCACGGGGCGCACGCCGTAGACGTTCTCCTCGATGAGCCGCTTGAGCACGGCACGGTCGGCCGGGATCTCCGGCACTGGCTTCGACGCAATCGGCTCCACCGACAGCTCGAACGGCTCCGGGCGGCAGAACTCGAAGAGCTCGTCCCTGAGCTTCCCGAGCCGAGCCTTCTCGGCGTCGCGTTTCGGATACAACGCCTTGAACCTCTTCACCTCGCCGCCATAGTAGCGGTAGTAGTGGCCTCCGGCCGAGTTTGCGACGCGCAGCTCCTCCACCCACTCGTCGAGCTTCGCGAACGCACTCGTCTGGTCGTTGATGTCGCCGCCGCGCTTCATGATCTGCACATACCCCTGCGGGAGTCCGCGCAGACCGCCGGCGAGCTTCTTGATGTCAGTCGCTAGCTTGATCCCCTCTTTCGCCTTCCGCTGCGACGGCGTGTCACACGTCGCGATGTTCACGCCTCCCGCCAGCTCCGCGGCGGAATGGACGCCTATCTCAACTCCTGCCGCAAGCAGTCTGTAAGTTCCCTTCGGAAGATTGCGGATGCGGACCACCTCGCTGTTCAGGGTCGCTGTGAGCGGATAGACCTTGTCCACATTCGAGTAGAACTTCCCCGTCGGCAGCGGAAGCGCCGCCGGCGAATACTTGAACTTGCGCGAGCCGTCGGCCGCGTCGAACTCCGCCGTGCCCACCACGGGCGAGAATCCCGACGCCTTGAGGATGAGCGCCGCCATGAGAAGATGCCCGTCTTCATGCGGATGAACGCGGTCGGCGAGAAACTTTATCTCGGGATTGTCGCGCAGGATCGGCGTGAGCGTATCGTAGAGGTCGACGAACTCCACCTTCTCCTCGGCCGCGAGCTGACGCGTGGCCATGGCGAGCGAACATATTCCCGGATCGTTCACGCCTGGCACGATGGCCTTCTCTATCAACTGCGAATACTGGTCGTAGGGCGTGGAGGTGATGAGCGTGACGCGCGCGCCGATGGCGCGACACTTCTCTATGAGAGCCTTCATGTTCGTCTTGAAATCAGCGACCCTCTGCCGCCTCGCCGCGAACGCCCTGGCATCCGCCGTCGCGGGATTCCAGTAGCCGCCGTGGCCGACGTCGTTCATGCCGAACATGATGAAGATACGGTCGGGCTTTTCAGGGGCCACGTCCCAGTCGAAACGGTCGAGGCCGCTCTTCGCCGTGTTGCCGCAGATGCCGCAGTTCACAAAAGTGGCGCGCTTGCCGGGATTGCGCAGCTGCCAGATGTATTGCAGCTGGGCCACGTACCAGCCTCCGTGCGTGATGGAATCACCCAGGAAGAGTATCTTCTCCCCTTCGCGGAACGGCGCCGTCTTTGATTCTTCGGCGAAGACGGCGGCGTCCGCAGCGCAGACCAGCATCATCAGAGCGGCGAACAGTGCGGCAGTTTTTTTGTTCATGGTTCCAGTCTCGCTTTCTTTCTGCGGTATCACCAGACTATGTCCTTCGCGGCGAATACAGGTCCGTCGACGCAGCAGCGCGCGTTGAACGGCTTTCCGTCGGGGCCGACGATCCGCTGTATGCAGGCGAAGCAGGCGCCCACTCCGCAGATCATGTGGCGGTCCATTGATATCCACCCCGGCATCGCGGCGGCTACGGCGCGGTCGGCAACGGCCCTGAGAAGTCCGTCTGGACCGCAGGTGAAAAGTTCGAAGGGAGCGTTCGCGCTGGCGAGTTCCGCGAGCGCGGCATCAAGCGGCAACGTCACAAAGCCCTTCTCGCCCACGCTCCCGTCGTTTGTAGCCGCGCGCGTCTCCACGCCGAGCGCCGCGAATCGATCTAGCGCGAGAAGATCGTCCTTTGTACGCCCCCCTACGAACAGAACGGGCTTCATGTCGGCGCGGACCAGCCGCTTCGCAAGGAAATGGAGCGGCGCCACTCCGTAGCCTCCGCCCACCAAGAGCGGCGCGCCCGAACATTCAACCGGAAACCCTCGTCCGAGCGGCCCCAGCACGTCCATCTCGCCGCCCTCAGCCACGGTGGCGAGCGCCGCCGTGCCGCGTCCCACTTGCTTGTAGAGGATGGTCACTTTGCCGTCCTCGGCGTCGAAGACGGAGAACGGACGCCTCAGCGCGCTCGCCTCAAGCGTCGGCACCTTCACATGCACGAACTGCCCGGGCTGTAGCTCCGCCGCCAGACGCGGCGCATCCAGCACGAGGAACTTGTAGCCCGGACCGGCGTCAGAGTGCGAAACCACTCTGCATCTTTCATTGATAGGCATATAGCAGAATCCGTCCTGTTTCTTCTTTCTTCCTTGGCAAATATGATACCATATTTTGCCCTAGGTGAGACGGTGAATCGCAAAGCTTCCCCAAAATCACACCGTGCGGTCGAGCCTGACGCGCACGAACCTGACCCGGCTGCCGACGCCGCGCCGGAACGAGAGCTTGCAGCTACCGGAAGCTTTCTCAGGTTGCGAGAATTCGAACACGTAGCGCAACACCCCCGGCGCGCCGGGGCAGGTGTGGATCATGCGTGTACGCAAAGCGCCTGTCTCCGCGTCCTTCAGCACGAGCTCCCACATAGACCCCTCCTCCTTCTGGCGGATGTCCATGTCGCAGACCAGGCGGAACCGCGTCTTCGCCGGTCCGGCGAACGCCCCTTCCGGCATCGTCATCGCCAATTCGGACCATGTGGAGTTCTTCGGGGCATAGAACCCCTCCGCGTCTGGAGGACATTCCGTGTTCTTGGGACACTGCAGGAACCCGAAGCCGGCCGGCAGCCCCTGCACGTCGAACACCGTCTTGAATCCTCCACACTCTGGAATGTCCAATTCCGCCACGAGCGCCTTGCCGGCCACTCCGTAGGCGTTGAGCGGATGCACTGTGAAACGCACCCGCTCCCCGGGCGAAAAGTAGCCGCTCTGGAACACGATCTTCCGTTCGGGCTCCGCTTGGGCGAGATGGAAGTCACCGAACGTATCGCGCAGGGCGTAGCGCGTCCAGCGGCCTTCCGCGTCCCTGCGCTCGATCTCGGCACGATGCACGAACGCCCGCACGGTGCCGGACACCTCCGGGAAAGCAAGCGTGACGGCACCATTGGCGTCCACCGTGGCCGAAAGCCTCGCACCCTCGGGATATCTCGGCACGGCGGCACGTGCCTTCTTGCGCTCCGGCGTATACTCCGCCGTGGCGGCGGAGAACGGCAGCGCCACATTCCAGGGATGCTCCGGGTCGATCTCGGACCCGTCGCGTACGTCGTGGCGCCGCACGAGGAGACGCGACGGGAACACGTCAACTGTCAAGACGCCGTATTCCTGTTTACTCTTCGTGGCGTCGTCGTTAACCGGTACGCCGCCCCATACCTGCAGGCAGCCGGAATTTATCACGGTGAACTCCTTCTGCCAGATGAAGAGGTCGTTGCGCAGCGATCCATGAACATGCCCGGAGAAGTCCACCACCTGCGGATACTTCCTGTAGATCTTGCGCTGGAGCATGTCGCCCCAGTTCCAGCTGTTGTACACGGTTCCGGCCGCCGGCACGTGGCTGAACACGAATATGGGCTTGCCGGGATTGGCGGCGGCCGCTTCGGCAACCATGCTCTCGAACGTCTCCGGCTTGTCGAACTGCTGGAAAACGATCATAGGGATGCCTCGGAACGTGAAGGAAGTCGTCACAGGGTCGGACGCCTCCAGGAGACGGCGCACCTCTGCGAACGCCTCGCCGGAATACTTGACGGTGTCGCTGCGCGGTGCACCCTTCTTGAAGTCGAAGGCGTCGTGCCAAGCATAGACCCACACCTCGCGCGGACGCGCGGCGGCGTCCGGAAAAGTCGAGTTGTATATCTGGCGCAGCGCGCGGTAGCCCGACGGATAGAAGTGGTCGGCGATGTCGCCGTTGTTCACCACCATATCCACGCCCTTCGATCTGAACAGCTCGAGCGCGGCCTTCACGCGCGAACAGCTTTCAAGAGTAGTACCCACATGCGTGTCGGTCATCACGCCCATGCGGAAAAGCGGCTTCTCGTCAGCCGCGAAAAGCGTCCCTGCGAAGGGCGCGAATGCGAACGCGCCGCCTGCTCTCAGGAATCCCTGTCGTGTGATATTATGCATAGCGGCTCTATCTTACCATTTTCCCGCCGTTGTGAAAAGCCCCCAACCCAGAACAATACTCATAATTCAATGTGTATTTCAGCCACCTTTTCCACGTTTACATGATGAACGACATGATGTATTCGCATGAAAACCTTGGCAACCAGAATGACCGAGTTTCGCGATGGAGAACGCCTGTGAGCATGGTCGTCAACACCTGCGTCATTCTCAACTGTCGCGGCGGTAGAGCTTGACCGGGCCGAGAAGACCAGCTGGCAGAAGCTTCTCGTTCGCTCCCCATGCCTTGGCCCAGTTGTTCCAGGTGACCGGCGTTTCACCTCGTTCACGCAGAACGGCGTCGCCGATGAGTCTGTTGGGCCATGTGTTGACGACTTTGACCTCCAACTTCTTTCCGGCGGGAATCTCGATTCGACACGGACTGTACGCGAGCGTCCCGACAAGCATTCCGTCAACTCGGACCTCCGCGACATCGCGCACATCGCCCAGATCGAGTATCCCGGCAGAGAACGCGCCTTCGCGCACATAGTCAGCCGCGCCCGAAAAGTGCCGTAGCCTTTCGTCCTTGGCCTTGCTCCAGTCAAAGAGGTCTTCCGCATCCATCGGCGCATCCGGCGCGGCAAGCCCCGTGAACGCCACAATCTTCCACCCGTGCGAGAGGTCCGCCAGAAGATCGCCGGGGACGGCGCGAGGTTCGCCCTTCACGCCTTTCGCGAAAACGTAGAAACGCGTCTCGCCAGGCGCAAGGTTCGCGACGACGCCTGCGGGCGTGCATCCGACCTCGTAGATGCGTCCGCTTGCCGCATCAAATTCGCAGACGTCCAGGCGCGTCGCGCAGTCCAGCGCAAGCGTTTCGCGCACTGCCGCATCCGACTTGTTCCTGACGAACCAGATGCGCTCTCCGCCGTCGCCTTCGCGCACCAGCGCCTCGACCTTGCCCGGGACAATCTCGTGGCGGTCCTTGACGATATGGCCAAACTGCAGAAGAAACTGTCCACGCGCGACATAGTCCGACCAGACGCGCATCTGCGGCCACCAGGTAGTGTTGACGTTCAACTGCGTGCCGTGCGGCCCGAGGGAGCATCCGGGCGCACGGTCGATGTAGGGTTGATGGACGTACGAATGATAGACGAACTGGTTCACGCCCGCCATCCACGCATTGTCCCCCACGCGCCGCAGTTCCGCCGGCGTCGCCTGCCAGCGGCCTTCACGCGCATTTGTGGTGAACGACTCCGCCGCGACGATGTTCTTGCCGTGCGTCCGCGCGATGGAAACGGCCTTTGCCACCGAATAGCTGAGCGGCCTCCCGATCCAGAACTCGCATGTGGGAACGTCCGTCAGCTTCCCGCAGCGCACTGGATCAAACGGGCCGCCGTATGGTTCCGTGACGGACTTCACTCCGGCGGCATGGCAAAGCTCTGCGAAGTAGTCGTAGTAGTTCTCGGCATACAGGTCTGCGATTGTCTTGTCGACCTCTGCGGCACTGGCGACTCCCTCTGCGGAAGCTACGCGGTAGCCCAGCATCGCCGGAAGCGCGGGCCATATCTCGTGCCCGGTGCGGCGAAGGAACTCGTCCGGCAGCGACTCGGTCCACGTCTGTTTGCCGACTTCGTAAGAGTCGACCACCACATACTTGACGACATCGCGCGCGCCGGGCAGGGCGAGAATCCGCTCCGGCATGTTCTTCCAGTGCTTCGCAAGGCCCTTTCGGTCGAGCTTGTCGCATTCAAGTCCGGCGATGGTGGCCGGAGCCGGAGGCGTCGCGGTCGTCGTATATCCGGCACGGACGATGCGCCACGTCTCCGAAACGCCGCCCGAGAGTCGTTCCTCGAGAAACGTGACCGGAACTTTTCCGTCGTGGACAACGTTGCCGAAATCGACGATCTCCCCCGGCTTCAGCGACGTGCGCGCTCCCTCGTACGGCCAGTCGCCGAGAGCGACGCTCCTTACCGGCAGGTCGCGCCTTGGAATCCAGGAAGGATTCTCGATGTGCCTGAAGACGAACTTCCATCTTCTTGAGGGCACGCCGCCTTCAAGCGGAACAAGGCGCGGCTGGTCCAGCGAACGGTACAGCTTGAACTCCTTCACGCCACGCCGAGTCCACTTGCCTCCCTCGTCTGCGAACACATCCACCCCCATGCAGAAATTCACCGCCGCGAGGTCGATGACCGCAATGGACGGCGCGAACGCCTCGGCGTATTCGAATATGCACTCGACGCTGTCCTGCTTCTTGAGCGGCAGCTTGTCCGGCGCTTCGCCCGTCACGGGGGACGAGGAACGGGGAATGGGGAAAGCAAAGAGGCGGACATCATGGTAGAAGCCGAGCTTCTGCGGCGGATCTGGCAGCGAAAGCGACTGCTGGCAATGTATGTCGCCGAGGCGAATGTCGCGCGACGACGACACAAGGCACTTCATTGAATCTTCCGGGGCTATCCACGGTCCGCCGGAGCTCGACCAGCCCGGGCAGTTGTGGAACCCGAGCTCGATTCCGTTCCTCTTCGCCTCGGCGATCGCGAAGGCGAAAAGATCAAGCCACTCAGGCGACATAATCTCCGCAATCGGCTGCATTCCCCAGGTCTTCGGAGAAAAGACGAACGCCGTGGAGATTCCGGCGTCGGCCATCGCCTTGAGGTCACGCGAAATTCCCTCGCGCGTCACGCAATCGTCGATCCAGTGCCACCATGTCTGCAAAGCACAGCTTTGGGGAGGATTCTTGAATCCGTCATCGATCTCCACCGCCTGCGCAGAAGAGCAAAGCGCCAGCGACACCAGCAAGGCGGCAATCATTCTTTTCTTTCTTGTCGAGTTTGCACTCACGTTTAGAGTGGGATTACTTGACAAATGAAGGATTGTCAACTGCGTCTTCAGCGCTTCACAGTGAACGAATGATTGCCGGAGCCGACCTTCTTCACGCCACCGCCATAGGGGAGGCGCACTTCGGCGGTGCAGTTCGGCGGAATGGAGACGTCAAGCGTGAACTTAGAGGCGTCCTGCCGCCAGGCGCTCTTCACGAGACCGTTCGGTCCCTTCACGGATGCCTTCGCGTATGTGAGCGCGTCTATTGGCTCGGGGGCGACGACAAGCGAACGGAACGCTCGCACGCCCGGTGCGGGAACGGCGTCGGTTCCGCCGTCCGGCAGACGTATTCCCGCGAGCCACTGGAACGCCCAGGCGGCGAAATCGCCGAACATGATGTGATTGCGCGATGAACCGCTCCTCCAGTCCTCCCAGAGCGTCGTGCCGCCCTTCCTAAGCCAGTCGGCGGGCGATGGGGACGTGGGGTTGGTGAGCATTTTGAACGCGAGGTCCGTGCGGCCGGCGCGGCTCAGGGCGCGGAACACGCACTTCGTGCCGAGAAGGCCCATGTCCACATGTCCGTCCGTCTTCTCGCACGCCTCGACGAGCTTGGCGCGCGCTGCAGGGACGAGATCCTTCGGCACCACGCCGAAAGCGAGGGGAAACGCCTGTGCCGTCTGTCCGCCGTTGTCGTACACTCCGCCGCCCTTGTGGAACTTCGTGTGGATGGCGGCGCGCGTCTTCGCGGCCGAGGCTTCGTATTTTGCGACGTCGGCGCCAAGCCCCTTCAAGGCGGCGATGCGAGCGGCGATCTCCTGGGCCTGCAGATAGAAGCAGGAAGACGTAAGCTCGGTCGAGGGCATGTGCGCGCGGTTAACCGGCACCCAGTCGCCGAGACCGTGCTTCACGAGACCGTCAGGCGACGCCTTCGTGGCCGTGAAGGCAAGATACTTCACAAGCGCGGGATATATCTCGTCGAGCACGCGTCTGTCGTCGCGGTACACCCAGAGGTTCCACGCGATCACCGGCAGGGCGGAGTCCCACGCAGGACCGTTACCCCATTTGAAACCCCACCCGCTCGTGGGCACGATGCAGCAGATGTCGCCGCTCGGAATCTGCGAGTCCATCACGTCCCGCAGCCACTTCTCGTATGTGGCGGTGTTCTCATAGCGGTACTGCGCGAGCTCCGAGGCGATGGAAGCGTCGCCGGTCCAGCCGTTCTTCTCGCGGTGGGGGCAGTCGGTGGGATAGCCGTCGGCGAAATTGGACTTGTACGCGCCGTCGGCCATCTTCATGAGCGAGTTGAACACAGGATCAGAGCACTCAAACGAACTGATGTCGTCGAAGGCGGTGTGTACCACGCACGCCTTGATGTCCGCAAGGGCCGGCTTTTCGCGCAGACCGCGCAGCAGGACGTACTGGAAGCCGTTGTATGTGAAGCGCGGCTCATACACCTCGCAGTCGGCGCCGGACGAGACGAAACGGTCCGTCTGGAAGGCGGCGTCTCTGGCGCAGACATTGTGCGAGGCGGTGTAGCGGAAATGGTGGTCTACCATGCGCGTCTCCGCGCCTGCGGCGGCGTCGGCGCGCTCGTTGCTGAACGCGAGGCCCTCGTGCAGACCGTCCCGGACAGACTCAGTTGCAGGCGAGAAGTCGGCGTTCACCCGCTCGTCGTAGCGGATGGAGAGAACGTCCCCCTTCTTCTGCCCGCGCACGTTCATCTTAACCCATCCGGCCATGTTCTCCGGAAATTCCACCATCCACGCGCCGTCCTTGAGCGCGTGTATCGCCTTTGGCGCGACCGTCCGAGCCACCTTCGCCCCGGGATGCGCCTCCGCTACAAGGCGGCCCTTCGGCCCCGGCACCTCGGCCGCAGGGAGAGGTTTCACCGCAAGATCCGGACCGGCCGGATCGCGCGCGCCCTGCACCTCGCCCTCTCGTATGCAGTCGTAGCCGACGGGGCTCGCCACGTGCAGCCACGAACAGTCGGAGACAATCGTCTCCTTCGCACCGTCCTCATAGACGATCTCAAGCTGAGCTATCATGCGCGGAAAATCGCGCCACGGCGCCATGTTGAAGTTCCATGTGGCGATGGAGCGAACGTCGTACCAGCCGTGCCCCACAAGCACCTTGATGGCATTCTCGCCGCGGCGCAGCGCGTCCGCAACGTCGTATGTAGAGTAGAGGACATGCTTATCAAAGGCGGTCGGCGACGGATCGAGCACCTTGTCGCCCACCCTCTCGCCGTTGAGCGACGCCTCGTAGAAGCCGACGCCCGTTATGTGAAGGAACGCGCTCTTGACGTTCTTTTCCACGTTGAACCTCTTTTCGAACGCCGGCGAGGCAGTCTCGTGCCTCAAGTGCATCTCGGGGCCCCATGGAGTCTCGCGCACCTTGCCCGCCGTGCGCGCCTTGCGCCATGAGAAGTCTTTCGCGGCCTTAGCCCAAGCCGTCGCCTTCTCGCCGCCGCCCACTGCGGCATCCCAGGAGCCGTCCGTCTCCAGACGTTTTCCGTCCGGCAGCCTGGCCGACAGCAGGAAGCCTCGTCTTCCAGGCGTGGCGCTCTCCACGCGCACAAGCATCTCGTTTCTGCCCTTCACGAGCCACGGCGCCATGTTCCTGAAATACGGCCAGCGCCAGTCGTTCACATGCCCAGACCACTTGTGGAAAGACTTTCCGTTCAGGACTATCTCATGCTGCTCCGTGCCCATGTGCACAACGGGCACCACATCCTTCGCAGGGTCGCCTGCGAAGTCGAACACGACACGATAGTATGAGACGCCCGCAGGCGCCGAGGCGAGGCTTCCCTCGCCGGGCGCGGTCCATATCCACTGCGCCCCGCCGAGGTCGGCGTCTCTGCGCGTCTCGGCGTTGGGGCCGATCCACTTCGCCTTCCAGTCGGACGGCGCCATGAGCCCCGTCACCCACGAAGACGGAGCGCTCCAGGGGGACTCCTCTCCGGCGCGGTTCCACGTCTTGACGCGCCACCAGATGCGCGTGGAGCTGGGCAGCGGCGCGCCGCTCCACTCCACGGCGGTGGAAGACGAGGACTTCTTCCCCGAGTCCCACATGTCCGGCGCGTCCGAGAGAAGCGCCTCGCGCGACGTGGCGGCCTGCACGCGCCAGGCCGTCTGCACCTCGCCGTCTGCACCGTCCTTCGCCGCCATCGTCCATGCGAGACGCGGCGCGCTGGCATCGATCCCGACTGGCGCCGAGCGCCATTCCACCGTCAGATCGCAGGGCCTGGGCGGCGCAAAAGCCGCCATGCCAAATACAAAATGGACAAACGCCGTAGCGAGAAGAAGAGATGTGTATTTTTTCATGCGGAGATTGTATCAGAATCCCGCCTTCTCCACAAGCGCAAAGCGAGTAAACGCATTTCAATTTTTAAATACGTATAGTTCCAAGGTACGAGAGTAATAGTTCTGCAGACACCAGCAACGTTACTAGTCACCACGTTTTTCGCACCGGACAGGAGATCGACCGTCACTGTGATCCCGAAAGCCGTCAGCCGGCCACGGCGGCGCCCGCGGCGAGAAGAGAACGCAGGGCGGCCAGCTGACGAGGTTCGCCGATAACCACCACCACGTCGCCGGCGGCGAAGGTCCAGTCCGGACCTGGATTGCGGAAGCGGTCCGCCCCCCGCTCGACGCTCACCACCGAAGCGCCTGTCTTGGCACGTATGTCGAGATCGCGGATGGATCGGCCGAGCGCCGGGGAATCATCCTCCAAATGCATCTTCACGTAGAAGTCCGTGGGTACACTGAGCGTTGTGAGCAAACCAGTCCGCGCGGCGCGTCGCTTCTCCGCCTTCACGGCCTCGTTGAAGCGATAGCCTGCCACCCTCCCGGCGCGCGCGAAACGTTTCCAGCCGAAGATCGCCGCGCAGACGAAGAACGCCACGATCGCCACGCGCACAGGGAACTCGTCGGGCAGAAGGTTGACGTTCAGCATCACGACCTCGGCGAAGAACAGCAGCAGAACCGCCAGCATCACCACCCATGTGACGAGTTGGCGCACGGCCGCTTTCCACTTCTTCGGCGTGCGCGTGCCGGTGAGGACGGACGAGATGTCGCGCCCCAAGGAGCGCGCCAGCCCCGCCGCCGGCGCTATCATCGACGCGAAGAAGAGATTCGCCGCCAGGCTGAAGAACGTCTGCTTGTGCACGTTGAAGAACGCGGAGAACTGCGAATAGTCGCGGGCGCTGAGCATGGACGCCGAGACTGACACTGCGATGTTGAGCGCCCCGAGCGCCGCCAACCACACTACACGGCTCCTGATGTGGCTCTGCAGCTTGGACGGCACAAGCGCGGTGCGATATCTCTTCAGCCAGTCCTGGTACGACGCGAGAAGCCCCCGCACCGGAGCAGGCAGATGGTTCTCCAGCCAGTCCCCCACCGGATCGGAGATGCGGAGCATCAGCGGATTCAGACAGGTGGTGATGAGCGACGCGCCCACGACCACCTGGTACATCGGATTCGAAAGATCGTGCGTGAGCGTCGTGTACATCAACGCCACCATGTATGCGAACTCCCCGATCTGCGCAAGGCCGAAGCCAGTCTGCACCGCGTCCTTGACGCCCTGGCCCGCGACGATCGACATGAAGAAGCAGTTCAGTCCCTTCCCTACGATGATGATCGCAGCAAGGCCCAGTATGGCCGGCAGATGGTGGAAGCAGGCGACTGGATCGACCAGCAGTCCGATCGTCACGAAGAACACGGCGGCGAACATGTTCCTGAGCGGGGCGGTTATATTGTTGAGACGCCCTCGCACATCGCTCGACGCCCCGAGTATGCCCATGAGGAACGCGCCGAGCGCGAGGGAAAAGTCGAGGCGGGCGGCGATGAAGGACACCAGGAAGCATCCGCCCAGCGCCGTGAGGAGAAGCAGCTCGTCGTCCTTGAACTTCGCGACGAAGTTGAAGAGCCGCGGCACGAAGATGAGGCCGAACACCAGCACGCCGGTGAAGAACACGGCAAGCCCCCCGAGGGAACGTCCCGCGTCGAAAAGCGTCATGCCCTTCCCCTGTGCGACTCCCGTGACGAGCGCGATCACGCCCACGCATATGATGTCCTCGAATATCGTCGAACCGAAGATGTAGCGCACGAACGGGCGTTTGCCCCAGTGCATTTCCTCGATCGTCTTGGCGAGAAGCGTGGTGGCGGAGTCGCAGATAGCCGCGCCCAGAAAGAGCGAGGCCACGCTGCCCCAACCGAACAGCTCGCGTCCCGCCGTGTACCCGATCCATATCATCATCGCCACGTCGAAGAGCGCGGTGGGGACCGTCACGTGTTTCACCTTCTTCATCTCGCTGGCGCTGAACTCCAGTCCCAGCGAGAACATGAGAAACACGATGCCGAGCTGTCCGATCGTGGATATTGACGTCCCGTCCACGAGCAGGCTGCCGCCCCATGTATGGCCGCTCATCAGGATTCCGGCGAAGAGATAGCCAATCACCTTCGGCCAGCGCAGCCTCGTGAAGATGATGGAGACAATTCCGACGGCCGCCATCAACACCGCCAGATCCTGGAAAAACACGCCCTCCTTCATTCCGCCAAGCGCCCCCTGAAGTCGTAGCCGTCAACCCTAGTGAGAAGCACGTCGGCGAATTCGCCGACCGGCGGCGCGGCGGCGCCGCGCCGCGGCTTCTCCAGCAGCACCACACCGTCCACTTCCGGCGCCTGGCTCTCCATACGCGCCACGCCAGGCGCCACCACCAGTGCGCGGAAGACGCGCCCCAGCATCGTCTTGGCCTTCGCGGCCCACACCTTGCGCTGGGCGGACATCACTGAGCGCATGCGCCTGCGCGCGACGGCGGCGGACGGTCTCCCGGCCATCTCCGCCGCGCGCGTGCCCTCCTCCGGCGAGAACGCGAAGGCGCCTAGATGGTCGAAGGCCATCCTCTTCACGTCCGAGAGGAGACGCGTGAACGCCTCGTCCGTCTCGCCCGGGAAACCCGTCATCACCGTGGTGCGCAGCGTCACGCCGGGCACTGCGGCGCGAAGACGCTCCGCCGCCGCGAGAGTGGCCTTCACCGCGCCGCCGCGCGCCATCGCCCTGAGCACGGCCGGATCGGTGTGCTGGAGAGGCACGTCGATGTATTTCGCCGCGTGGCGCGACGTGCGCATCCATTCGAGGAAATTATCAGATATTTCGCTTGGATAAGAGTAGAGGACGCGTATCCAGAACTCTCCGCCAAGCCTGTCAAGCGCCTTGAGGAGATCCACTAGCCTTTTTCCGCCCTTCAGGTCAATTCCCCACAACATCGGATCCTGCGCAATCAGGTTAAGCTCCTTCACGCCGGTCTTGAGAAGCGCGCGCGCCTCCGCCAGCACGCTCTTCATTGAACGCGACCTATAGCCGCCGCGAATCCCCGGTATCGCGCAGTAACTGCATCTGTGCGCACAGCCCTCGGCTATCTTCAGATAGGCGAAGGCGGCGCCCGTGAAACGCAGCGCAGGGACTGGCGGGTCGAACACACGGCGCGGCGCAGTCTGCGGAATGTCGAAGTACGCCGGCCCCTTCCGCCACGTAAGCGCGCGGGAGAGCACCTCGGGAATGCGGTCTATGGCGTCGATCCCCACAAAAGCGTCAACGTCCGGGAAAAACTCGGCTAGACACTCTCCGTACCGCTGCGCGAAGCATCCGCCCACGACCACTGCGCGGCAACGTCCCGCCGCCTTCAACGCACAGGCCCTGCGTATCTCCGCAACTGCCTCTTCGCGTGCGGACTCGATGAAAGCGCAGGTGTTCACCAGCACCACGTCGCAACGGTCGGGATCTGGCGCCAGAGTGCATCCCGCGCCAAGGAGATGCCCCACGGCCACCTGCAGATCCACGGCATTCTTCGCGCAGCCCAGGCTCACCAGGCCAACTGATATGCTCTTTTTCATCTACGGAAATTATACCATATTTCCGCAGAGGGAAGGAGGGGCGTTTTTACGCGATCCTCTGAAACATAAACACCGGTCTTGCCGCAGACGCGGCAAAACCGGTTCGAGCCCGAGTCTGCGCACATCTCATACGCATCGACTCCCACTCGGCGGGCTGACTGACTTGGTTAACTTGCTTGTTGCAACGCAGGTGCAGCGTCCCTGGCCGAAGTCATTGCTTTAAAAGATTTAATTGTCGGTTTGTTCCCTCCTTCACCCCTTACTAGTTCCCGACATGAAGATTCTTACAAGACTTTTCTTGTTACTTAACATGACGACCCTTCACCTTCGCCTCACGCGCAGCGGCGCTGCGCGCCGCGTAGTCCCGCCAGTTCTCGATTTCGAACTCTCCAAGCACCTCGTCCACGGAAAGGGATGGATCCGTAGAGAGCACAGTGACCACGCCGGTACGCCCTTCGTAGCGGAGGGCGAGACGTGAACCGTATTTCCTCTTGGCGGCGGCGAGTTTCGTGTTGTTGAAATCCAGATGAACCACGCGGCAGTTCGTATTGATGCGAACGGTGGCGGTGGTTATGGGGGAGACGGCACGGAAAAGCTCGTCTCCGGCGGGGCCGACCACGGTCTTGTCGAGGGAGCCCACGGTGGCCGCGACCACATATGCCTGGCAGCGAGCCGCCCAAGTCTGGCGGTTGTGTCCGCCATCGTAGTAGGAAGGGAAGGCGAGCACATCCACATTCTCGCGGGCGTAGAGGTCGAGGATAGGCTGGAAGTTGAGGTCGAAGCAGATCATTATGCCGAGGCGTCCGAAATCCGTCTCCACCACGCACGTTCCGACGCCGGGGCGGACGTCCATCGCGGGATTGTCGAGATCGCGCACCGTGGGCTGGTATTTGTCGTACACGCCCACCACGTCGCCTTGGCGGTCGATCACGATGGCGGAGTTGGAGAATGTGCCGTCCGGCCGCTCGCGGTATGTGGGGTACACGAGATAGCACCGATGGCGTTTCGCGTAGGCTGCGAACGCCTCCAGAATACGGTTGCCGCGGCGACGCAGCCAGCCGACCTTCTCCTCCGGCGTCCCCCCCGGGATTACGTCGCATATCTCCGGCAGCACCACGAGGTCGGGATTGTTGCCGATCTCCTCGTCCATGGCCGAAGTCCAGTAGTCGATCATCGCCTCCACCGGGCTTGCAGCGCCCTTCGCGCGCGAGAACAAGCTCTTCCCTATGATAGACACGGCAATCTCTCGCCGCACAGCCTTCACGGTCTTTTGTACGGGCACAGGCGCGCATGGCGGCGGAAAGTCGGCCGCAAATGTACAGACTGCCACGCCTGCGCAGAACGCCGCTGCCAGCAGACGAACGGTTTTCGATGTTTGTGTATGCATCATGTTGACCTCCTGAGGCGAACCTGGCCGCGCGGAACCCCACTCACGGCCCTTTGCCGTATCATGTTCGCGCGTATTGTACCAAATACGCGCGAACAGGGTCAACAGCCACCAGCACAGTTGAACGGGCACACCTGTGAACGACAAAAGGATTCACGGTGATTTCCGTTCTGTCACTTCATTATCAACATCAGCAATATCAGACCTGCAACACCGATGACGAACCACACGACAGGCGAATGGCTGCGAACGGTTATCTCGGTCTGGCCGCTTGCGGTTTCGTGCGTTGACCGGATGTGAAAGTCACCCTTGACTTTTGAAAGCTCACGGGCCTTGTTCAAGGTCACGTCCATGTCCACATTGCTGGCCTGCAGGCGGATCGTTCGCCTGGCGACATCCTGGGCGAGATCGATCCTGCGGTTCTGTGCGACGACCGCCAGCTCCGTCCGCTTCTCGGCCGGAAGGTTCTCCTTGATGAACTCGGAACCGAAATCAAACGAAAACGGCGCCACCTGGTCTTTGTTGTCCGTTGTTGTCATGGCATAAGTGTCGTCCATATCCATCCTCCTTTTCCGCCGTGTATCACGGCTTCATACGAATTGTCATACAGGTTGATTCGATACTTGACTTCGCCGAACGCCTCCGGCGTGCGGTGTAAAGCGTTTGCTTTGCGGTCGATGACGGCCAGATCGGCGTCCATCCCGTTCATGCGCTGCTCCATCTCGGCCACGTCCGCCGCCCGCAATAGGTTGCGGAACCGCCCGCAGTCATCGCCAATCAGACATCTTAAAGGCGACAGGTCGTAGACGGAATAATCGGCCTCGGCCAGTTCTTTCGCCGCCGCCTCCCTGACGAGTTTCGCGAACTTGCGCCTTCCGCGACGCCGCCACTCCGCGACAGAATACGTCCAGCGAAACGCCAGTCGTCCTGCGTAGTCGACGACGTCGGCGGCAGGCCAGACATGTCCGTGCATCACGGCCTTGAACATCATGAACCGCTCCTCTTCCGTGAAGTCGCAGGGGGACGGCACCCTCGGCATCGGCCATCGTCCGATCGACCGAAGCGCGTCCCCCACCACGTCACCGCACAGTTTCTTGACAACTCTCATCGACTCCTTTTCAACTTTCAGAAATGAATGGAAGTGCCGTTGATGGAACCTCCATCCATGATGATACTGTCTTCAACTTGTTCGTATCTTACAAATGGCTCGGATGGCTGGACTCGAACCAGCAACCCCCGCGTTAACAGCGCGGCGCACTACCATTGTGCTACATCCGAATTGGTTGCGGGAGTCGGATTCGAACCGACGTCATGCAGCTTATGAGGCTGCCGCTGGTAACCACTCCAGTCAATCCCGCCTTTTCGCAAATCAACGCGTCTTCATGAACACATCCTGTTTATCTGTATAAGTACGCATCATATTAATAGCATTTTCCACCCTTGCTTTTTTCTGCAGGTCATCAACCACAAACCAAACTATGACCGCGATTGACACCATACATCCAATGAAGATCATGGCTCTCATATTCCCAGCATCTTGTCGCTTGGTAAATGCAGTCTTCGCCCCACATTTAGGGCACGCAATAGCTGAATCGGATATCTCTGCACCACATTCTCCGCACTTAATCATCATCTAACACCTCCTGGTTTGTTTTCCTAAGTTACTTCTTTACCCGTGTTGGGCAAAATCTTGCGGCACAAGGAGTTCCTCAATAAGGTACTGACGTCCCTCATACCCCCATATGCAATGAACTGAGGAAACTCGCGGTACCGCTTTTGAGCCAGTATCTGCGCCTCCCGCTCGAAACGTACGCTTTCCCTCAGTGGAAACACGCCTAATCAACCACGCATCAAACGTGTCCACATTATTTTTCTGCAAATGTTGAATCTCTCTTATAAGTCGTCAACGTCAAAGGATTTCCACCTTCTACACCTGTTACTGTCACACCAAGCCGTTTTTCTTACAATTAAGAGAAAGCATGACGCAGCGGCATCACCTGCCATATGGCGTTGACTTCGGATCGTTATTCACGATCTTCAGCGTCAAACCGTTTGTGCCGCGGACGGACGTCTTGCGTATGCGCAGCTTGTCGTACAGGACGTATGAACCGTCGACTGAATCGACCATGTAGAAATCGTACGCCAGACAACACCCGTCAATGCGCATGATGCCGAACATCGAACGCCCCAGGTCCGAGGACGCGGCATCGCCGGCATGCCCCCACTTCGAGTCAACCGCGATCTTCCCTATCGCGATGCGCGGGTAGCGGTTGGTGTAAGGATGGGCACCGTCCAGATTTGCGTAGTCAACGCCTTCGCCGACGCGATGCCCGGCGCACCCGCAGCTCAAGTAATACGTGCCGCCAGGGTCGAGATCCCACGTCTCGCCTGCATAGTCGCCAGTGGCCGGAGCGAGGTTGACGGCGGCCGCGTCGTTGTCGGACATGGTCCAGCCGCTTCCGGTCCAACGGTATGGCAATGTCTTGGAGAACGTGTGGTCGTGGGCCTGCAAAACGAGATCGACCTTGTTAGACGCGCAGATACCGCCAAGCCGCACGGCAAGATCTACCGCGCCTGGCGATATCACGGCGTGATCGCCGGTCGTGTTCGGCCCCCAGTGGACGCATACGATGCGCCAGTCGCTCGTGCCCTTTGCGACATTCGCCGCAAGGTCGGCCTCAAGCCAATTCAGGTAATTGACATAGCCCGAGTAGACGTCGGTGCCATTGTTCGGGATCGTCGCGACATGTACGTTGCCGTAGTCAAGCGACTCGCAGCCGACGAGCCCCTGAGGATACTCTATGGCCATGCGGCTGCCGTACTCGGCAAAATCATGGTTACCGCTAGAACTGATGAACGGCACGCCGTTGTAGAACATATGCACGGGATCGAGAGTAATCCCCCACTTCAACGAGGTGCCTATGCTTACGTTGGAGACCCTCAGGTTCTTGTCGAAGAGATCGCCGCCGTTGATGATGAAGTCCACACAGGCGGAACCGCCGAGCTGCCTGACGGACGCGGCCAGCGAATTCTCCCACCATCCGATCTTGGCGGGATCTTTGAGCTGCGCATCGTTGAGGTTGACGATTGTAAGCTTGTCGGAGACGCGCTTCACGTCGGTGCGGCCATAGGCGTAGCGGCCAGCGCCGCCAAGACGGTAGGAGTAGACGGTGCCGGGCTGAAGGCCCTTCACGATCACCTTGTGGCAGTGGGCGTTAGGAGAGCTCACCTGGACATAGGTGCCAGTGTAGACAAGCGGCGTCGACTCGAAATCCTCTGGCGCTGCGGCGCCGGCGACGAGCCTCACTTCGCTTTCGGTAACGGAGGTGTCGGTCTGCCAGCTGAACCCACGGCTTTCGGGGCCGTTGGCGAATGTGACCATGACGGCGGTAGGCGCCGGCGTGATCTGATATGCAGTGACATCCATCGCCGCAAACAGCGGTGCGGCGGCGGCGACAATTATCAGCAGGATTGCGCGACTCATCTTTATATTTGCTTTACATTTGCTTTGTTTTCGTGGAAATTTACCATGCCGCATCAGAGATGATCGGGACGCGACACGCCTCCCTTGGGCAAGAGCGGCTCGGGATGGTGGGAATAGACTGGCAGCTTGCGCCCGTTGCGCTCCCACTCCCATCGGAAGGAGTCGAGTCTGTGCGCAAGATGCGTCCAGCGGCGCCGAGCCTCCGCGTCCTTTACGTCCGCCGCGATCCTGGCGATGCGCGCGGATGCGGTGGGGATCTTCTCCGGATCGTGGTCCAGACGCGCCATTCCAACCCACTCCGCAGCCAGCGCTTCGCCGCCCAGAAGCGGAGCCATCACGTCGCGGACGAATCCGTCCATCGGCGCGAGCGGCGAATCGGCGAAGTACCTGAGCGCCAAATAGTTGAACTCCGCGTTCGTGTTGAACGGAGACACCTCGCCGAACATCGACACGGCGTCAAGGCCCGACAGGAAGCTGGAACGGCACTGGCGGCGGATCTTGTCAACGTCGAATGCGTCGCGTCCTCCCCACCACTGCGTTCCGGCATGTGAGCGCATCACATTGTGCGCCTTGGCCATCTCCGGCGGCAGAGCGGCGCCGTCTGGCCATGTGCCCTGGTCGAGCCGGGCGTCGCACTTCCATTGCCAGAAGATGTCCTTCGGCATGTCGAAGAGCACGCGAGCGTCCTTGCCCGGCGGATCTTCGTAGAAGATGCCGCAGGCCTTGTCGAGAAAGTGGTGATACGTCTCGCAGATTATCATGGCGTCCTTGCTGCGAGAGCGCACAACGCCGGCGATCGCCGGATATATGCCAGCCATGTCCTCGAGCGACATGTATTCGCTAGCCGCCCTTTTGCCGCGCCTCTCCTTGCACGTGGCGCACTGGCACACGCCGTTGTCGCCCGCCTCCATCTGTATGCCGCCGAGCTCCGGGACGGCCTTGAAAAGCCAGTCGTAGGACTCTATCACGAAGTCCTTCAGTTTCTTTGACGACGGACATCCCTGCGGTTCGTTCTTGGTGCCGCCGTGGGAGAGGAACCGCGCATAATGGTAGCCGCCGTCCGCTCGTCGCGCCATGCAGTCCTTGTTGTCCTCGAGGAACCTGTCGAGCGACCATTTGCTGCTGCCCTCGTAATATGCACCTCCGTATGCGAACAGTCCGCCTATGATGTAAATCCTTACGCCCCTGTCGTTCGCGTATCCGCATAGCCGGCGGACCGACTCCACTCCGCCGTGCCTGTCACGCAGCAGGCCCACGATTCCCACCGCCTGCATGTCGTGCGAAGCGCACCAGTCCACGACTCTCCTGTAGTCCTCCTCGAAGAAGCGCCCTGGCTTCGTGTAGGCGTTCCCCACCCCCACATTCTGCGCGCCGTAGACGTTCTCGCACCAGTTTGTGGAATGGTCCCACGTCCAGAACATCCTTACGGGTATGCGGCCACGCCGTTCGGCGGCGGAGCGCGTCACAGCCGCTCCAGACAGCGCGGCGGCAAGCGTGCCGGCGCAGAAATCTCTTCTTGTAACGTCTGGCATAATCTTCCTTTTCTGTCCGAGAATCAATTCATCTCCATTGCATTCTCATGCAAAACGCTTGCGGCGGACATCTGCAAACTACCTGAAATGATAAGAATACAGGTCGGCGTCCTTCATGTCGAAGTGGAGAGACACCACACGCCCGGCAAGGCCTCGCAGATCCGCCCCGCCCTTCCACGCCACCACGAGTTCTATCTCATCTCCATAGAGCTCCACGCTCTCCGCAAGCGAGAAGCCCGGGATGGGCGCACCGTCTTCACCACGCACCTCGCAGCGGATGAATCCTGCGCCGGACGTGGAAGCGTTGACGAGAAGGCGCGTCGGCGAACCGTGCGCCGCCGAGAACACAAGCGGTTTTGTGGTGACACTCCCTCCGCGCCAGGGCGCGTGCACCGAGACGAAGCCGTCCAGTCGCATCGTCATACGCCTGAGACGTGCGGGAGTGTCCGCATAGTAGTTCTCCGTGGAGTAGAGCGACAGCTCGTCGGGGCAGCCGGGGATGTCGGACTTAGTCTCCACAACGCCCCAAGCCGTCATGTTGTTGCGGTTAACCCACCGTTCAGACTGCAGCCCAGGGCGCAGGAACGCGTCGCTCCAGCGCGTGAAGAGCACGCCGTCGCGGCTTGACATGAACACTCCGTCGGAGACGCCGGGTATCCCGCCGGCGCCGCTCTTGTCGAAGCGCGTACAACGCCCCTCAGTGAAACGCTTGGGGAATCCCACATAGACACCCTTCGCGCGCTCGTAAGGCTGAATCGTGTTCGTGTAGAGTTGATCCTCCGGCGCCTCGGTGGCGTATGATATCCACTGCGCATCGCCCCAAGAGCGGAAATCGCTCGACACAGCCCATTTTATACCGCGCAGCATTCGGCCGTCCGAACCCTTCCAGAAGTCCCGGAAGTATGCAACGTAAGAGCCGCGCACCTCGTCCCAGAACACGATGTTCTGCGAGTCGAACGCGCCCTTCACGAGCAGCGGACGATCCTTGAGCTTTGTCCAGCGAATGCCGTCGGGCGAAACAAAACCCCAAAGCCCCGTCTTTCCCTCGCCCGCCACGGCTTTGTACCTCTCGTCCTTCGGGCACCCAGGGCGTCTGTCGAAGAACGGCGAGAAGTTGTGCGCCGCCTGCTCCTTGTCGTTGTTGAAGATTATGTTGTTGGCCTTGGAGCCTTTCCATTCGCAGATCCCGAGGCGGGGCTTGCGCCAGTGGATCCCGTCGTCGCTCTCAGCATAGCACACAACCTGGTGGTTCGGAACGCCGGGCATCTTGTGGGATGCGCCGCGGTAGTACATCTTGAAGTTCTTGTCGTCGCGGAAGACGGTATGGTAGCAGCAGACGTTCCCCTCCCAGGGCGCGTCGTGGACTATCGCGACCTCGCGCATGACGGGGCTGTGCAGGACAAGAGACGCTCCGCCGCCGAGAGCGGCGATCCTGTCCATGTCCCACATCACCTCCCGTCCGCCGCCCAGGTTCTTAACGTCCGCCCCGCCGCATGCGGCGCACGCCGCCGCCCACGACACCAGAAGGATTCCAGCGCGCATCGCCCCCATCGCATTCTCCTTCAACATTCCCTGTTCCGCCTCACTTGAACAAGATCGCCATGCCGGAGCCGTCGCCGTCCACTACGATCGCGCCGTCGCCGGAGATGAATTCGCAAGTGGCGGAGGTGTAGCGTCCACAGCCCTTCCGCCGCCAGGGCGAAGTGCCGCCCACCTTCGGAACATACATCCACTTGCAGTGCTGTTCCACGCCGGAGGATATCTTCACTGTGCCGCCCGAGAGGCGGAAGTCCGCGCCCTTCCCGATCCTCGACGCTGTGTTGATCGCGAGCTCGCCGCCCGAGACGGCCACCTCCGAGAGGTTCGTCATGCATCCAGACCCGGAGAAGTTGACCTTGCCGCCCTCCACCACGAGTTTTCCGGCGGTTCCGCTAGGACCAGACAAAGTGGTCGTCCCCGCGCCGGTCCTGCGCAAGGTGACAAGCCCCTGTATCCTGGCGCCGCACGTGCCATCCTGTTCCGCGCCGGCACTTGCAACCGTCAGCACTGCCGGCTTCGCGCTCGTTATCTCGGCGGGCTGGCTCGCGCTGTATGATCCTAGTATGCACCAGACCTTCTGGTCGAAGCCGTCGAGATCGAACCTGCCCAGATTGGGAGAGGGATTCAAGCGCAGATTCGGCCCGGTTGTGGCCTGACAGTCGAGCGCGTTGGTCACGGCGCACTTCGCCTGGCCGCCGGTGATGTCGAAGAAAGTCTTCTGCGACGTCTGGCTGAGCCTCCCCACACAGGCATTGGACACCGCCATGACGAACTCCGTGAGGGGCGAATAAAGGTGCACGCCCGTCGAGTACCACGCATATTCAATAAGCCCCAGTGGTTTGTTGGTCACGACAATGCGCGCCTGGGCGGTCTGCGAAGGATGCTGACGCACCCTCATGACTCCACATCCCGAAGTGCCTCCCGCAAGCACAAGCTCGCTGCCATCGCGCAGATAGAGGTCCATTCCCTCGGTCGCGCTTCCCGCCGCGCGCAGCGCGGCGTTAAGAACTGTTCTGCTTCCCTCGGCGAACTCCATGGATGGGTAGTTCTTATCTCCGTCGATGCCCACCCTCACGTTGATCTCTCCCGCCGGCAGGAAGACCTTTGCCCCGTTAAGCACCGCGGCATTCACGGTGATCATGGCCCCCGAACCGCCCATCGATGCGGGAGTCGCGAAGTGGACTTGCCCGGAACCCGCCCGCATCGTACCCGTGAACGAGTTGGCCGCGTTGCAGAACACAGTCCCGCCGCCCTGCACCACAACGGCGCCGTCGCCGGCGGAGAAAATAGGCGAATTGAAGAGAACCGTGCGGTTCGTCCCCACGTTCCATGTCTGAGAAGCGTTGATCCTGTATGGCACGGCGAAGATGTTCGTCCGCGCGACGCCGGCGGACGGGAAGTCGAGCCCGCCCCCCGCCGTGCCGAAGATTGCGCTCTCCGAGGCCGACGCGAAATGGAAGTCCCTGTCGCCTGTGAACACGGCGCCGTTCGCCGCGATCTCATCTGCGATGGTGAGGTTGGTGGCGCTGCCCGTGGCGAACGTCACGTTCACAAGGCCGAGAACATGCTCGGGAACGACATCCCCTTCCCAGTTCTCCGGCGTGAGGTAGTCTGCATCTGATCCGCCGCCGTCCCAAACGCCGTCCGACGCCAATCCGCCGGAACCCAGCACGTTGATCGCCCCCTGCCCGGAGATGAAGCCCACCGGCGTCCCGGAGATCGTCGCGCCCTCATCCGTCACATAGACGCCCACCGGCATCTCCTCGCCGTCCACTACGAGGCGCTTCACCTGCTGGACCACTCCGGCCGGGAGGACATACTTAGTCGCTCCCGAGGCGGTCTCCACATCAAGAACGGCGTCCGCGATGAACGGCGTGCCCGCCACGATGAGCTCCGCGCCGCCGCCGAGGAATACATTCGTCCCCGCCCAGCCGCCGCTCGTGAACTGCACGCGGGCGTTGTTCGTCATCGCGAAAAATCCTAGCGAGGTGCTGTCGCCAGTAAGGATCAATCCACGCTTCCCCTCCACGGACACATTCACCTTGCCCTGGAACGTCCCCGCGTACGTGTTTGTGTACGCCGCATCGCCATTGAGCAGATGGAGCGTCGCGGGATCGGCGCTCTGTATCACAGTGCCAGAGAAACTGGAGCTCAGCCAGCGCGCCCGCTGGTCGTTTCCGCACATGTCGATCTTGGTGACGTTCTGCGGATTCGCCCACCCTGCTTCGTTCTTGTAGCTCGTCGCGTTCGTGCAGCAGAGATAGTGCGTGTTGCCGTCTAGGCGGAAGCCTGCGCTGGAGGCGCTCGACCCGTTGAACTGGCTGGGCGCATGCCAATAGACTGACCCAGAACCCATGAAATAGAGGACGTTCCTGTGCGTCGTGTTCTTCCAGAACTCCGCGACGGAACCCTTGCCGCCGAACGCAAAGACCCAGCATGCGATGCCGTCCACATTGTTGCTGAACACCACCTTGGCGTTGTTGCCTATCGACCAGCGTTCGTTCGAGTGGCCCTGCACCTTGCCGAGGAGCACATTTGTCGTGCCAGCCGGGAATTGCACGATACTGGCCTTGTCGTTGCTTTGCACATCGAAGTTCTCGGGCGTTGTGACGCCGTGGAAGATCATGTGCCAGCCGCTGACATTGTAGTTGTAATAGGTCTTTCCCACGTCGGAACCGAAGGCGTTGTCGGAATAAACGTCCACAAGTCCGTTCGTGAGGTAGAGGTTGCCGTCGAACGTGTTGTCGCCCCTGAGCTGCAGGGTGCCCGCGCCGACGAAGCGGAGGTTGGCCTTGCCGCCCCAGGCGCCCGTCTGGTTGAGCGTCGCGTTCTTCGGTATGGTGATCGGCTGCTCGGTGCTGGACGTCGGGCCGATGTCCACGGGGCATGTGATCGTGGCCGAGCCGCTTTGCACCTTGATCCCCAGGCCCTCATCGGCTATGGTCACCTTGGCTCCGTTCGCGGACGAAAGCGTATACCCGCCCGTGAACACGATGCCACTTGCGGTGATGTCGGAGGGGATCTCGGTGTCGGCGGAGACGGTCAACAGCGACCCGTCGGCAAATATAGCGGTAATGTTCATCGGCGCCGTTGCCGACACGGTGGCCGTCGCGCCGGAAATCTCCGCGGTGCTCGTGTCGCCACTCCATCCCACGAATGTCGAGCCGGAGGCCGGCACGGCCTCTATCACCACCGTCGCACCGTCCGCAACCCATGTCGACGCACTCGCCGCCGCAGCCCCTCCCGCGACAGACACCATGCCGTTGCCCTGCGCCGATGCCGCGACCTTGAACTGAAGCTCGCCTCCCGTGATCGCCGCATCGTCCACGCCCGCACCTCCGTTGAAGCGCAAAAGGTCTATCCGATTGTTGCGGCGCAGCTCAAGTTCGGTCAAGTCCCTGCTGTATAGGCGAATCGTGTAGACCTCCCCGTACCAGGAGTAGTTGTCGCCAGTGGCGCGGTTGCCGATGGACACCTTGCCGTCTCCGATGAGCCAGCTGTTCTTGAGCGTGACGCCGCTCGTCACCTTCACGCCGTCTCCGTATACCCGCGAAACGCCGTGGCTGGTGTTGTAGACGCCCGCCATCGTGCGGAAGGCAGACGCGTTGAATGTCCAAGGGACATAAAGAGTGTCCCTGTTGCTTCCGTCAAAATACCCCTTGGTACCGCTCCCGTCAAAATACACAGAGCGCGGGTAGTAGGAGCCGTTCGCGCCGGAGGTGCAGCCCGATGTGAAGAGGATGCGCCCGCCGCTGTTCGTCATCTTGTACGCGACTTCGATGGTTCTGTACGCGGAGGACGCCTTTGTGCCCTGCGCGGAGAGCTTCGACACGCTCAACCCCGTGCCCGCCGCGTTCCACGCGCCGCTCCCCTTAAGCGTCAGGTCTATGTTGCCCGCGAGATCCTTCCAGATGTTCGTGGACGCCACATGCGTTCCAATTCCGGCGTTGTCAATTCCGTCCCATTGGTTCACGAGTCCGTTCTGGACATACGATCCCGAACCGAGGGCGAACGCGTGCATCGCCCCGGCGACGATGGTCGAGACGGCCAGCAGAACTGACGCGCGGCGACCAAAACCCAAACTACATTTAATGTGCATAGCGTTTTTCACGGCCAGTTCCTTTCTTTTCAAATCTTTGTCACCCGTGCCAGGGACGGCTGCGCTGGGGCAGACCCTTCTCGAAGACGGCGTTGGCGATATTCACGTCCTCAACCACCTGGTAGTCGTACATGCCGCAGCATATGATGTCGGCGCCGCCCATATACGAGATAGGGAATGCCTCGCGCGGATGCTCGATCCCTGCGCCGAGCACCTTGAACGCGATCCACGGCTCAGGGCGCGAGGCCATGTAGTCGAACACCTCCTGGCGGTCGGTGTCGACGAAGCGGTTGTCGCACGCGCCAATGCCGATCGGCGACTTGCTCTTGTCCTCGTTGAGATGCGCCGTGGGGTAGTCGAAACGATGGACTGTCTTCATCCAGAAGTCCGGAATGCAGTCGTGCTCCACGCAGAACTTGACCGTCTTGAGTGTGTGGCAGCCGATTCCCACCGGCACTCCCAGCTTTCGGGACTCGTCGAGGTATTCACGGAACGGCTTCCATTCCTTTTTGACGACGGCCGTCCTGTCCGCGACTCCGCCGTGGAAATACACCATGCTCGCTCCGTTCTCCACGCTCGCTATCGCACCCTTGACCACGCCGCCCTTGTAGCCGCAGTCGGAGATGAACTTGATCTTGCCGCCCTCCTCGCGCCAGTAGCGGTTTATGACGCGCATGAGCGCCGGGTTCGTGAGGATGGTGTTCACGCCGCACGACTCTGCAATGCGGAAGTTGCGGAACACGCGCTCGTCCGTGAAGTAGGCCTTCACAAGCTTGTCGAAGAATCGCATGTCGCGGCAGTGCGCCCAGCCGCCGATCATGTTGCCGCCGAGAATCAGACGCGAGAGCTCCACGCCGCCGATCTTCGCGGTGGCCGTCATCGGATGCCCGAGACCGGCGAGGTCCCGATCGGGCTTGAAGGCGGATATCTCCGGACCAGTGACGCGCACCACCGGCTTGGAGCGCACGGCCCGCGTGTAGGCCGCCGCGCCGCCGAGCGCCAGCAGCGACGCACCTCCAGTGATCAAATCCCTTCTGTTGATGTTCATGTCGCAGTCTCGCTTTCTTTGACAATGGAGATTATACCACAATCCCACGCCCGCATGTTGGGAAAACATAGTTTTCCATGGGCGGGGACAAGATGTGGATGTTCTGGCGTGCAGCGCGACGGTCGCCGCCTTCACCACTTCACTTCACCCAAATGTAGAACGGCTGGCTGTCGGTGATATATTCGCATCCCTTGCCCTTCTCGTTCTGCCGCCAGTAGCCGATATCCAGCATGAACACATGTGTCCCCAACGACAAGCCCCCAGTATTCAGATCCCATACGTAGGCACCGTTTTCAAGGCTGGATCTCCAATATTGCGGATGCCGCTGCATGTAGCCGCCATGATCCAGCTTCTTCGTGTGGCTTGCGAACGGCATGTCAGTATGGATACTTGCGCAGATCACATCGCGTTTTTCCCAGCTGTCTGCGATAGTGTAGGCCGCTCGTACACGGATCACCGCCCCCGAGACGACCGTCGGGAATTCGCCCGACCAGCTCTTTCCTCCGTCCTGCGAAAACGTCAGCCGCGCGTCAAGAGGACCACACAGCGCGACGGACGCCACACACCCGGTGAAGAAGGTAAGGCACTTACACCAAAATGAACGATCCACTCTCATTTCGTCCTCCCAAGCTTCTTTAGCATAGCCTTCTCGGCATCCCACATGTCCGGCTGGTTGTATTCAGCCTCAAGCGAACGCCGATACGTCACAAGCGCCGATTCCCAGTCGCGTTCCGCCTCGTAGATTGCCCCCAGAGAACGATACACCCCCAGCATCTCGGGACGCACCCGAAGCGCCTTCTCGTATGCGGCTATCGCCCGCTCGTCGTCCTTCGCCTTGGCGGCGGACTGCGCCTCGGCGATCAAGGAGTCGTGAAGCGCCGCGCGTTCGGCGGCCGGCATCTTCTCGTAGCCGCCCGTCCGCTCGCCCACCGTCACCGCGAATATCCCCACGCGTGCACAGCGCTTTTCGCCGCGTACGAACTCCACCGAATCGACCCACCTTTCGGGATGCGGGTTCACGTATGTCGTGGAATAGACGTTGGCCGTCTGGAATACCGGATTGGACGTCCGGAAGCTCTTCCACGACGTGATCGTGTCGGTCTCCTCCGAAAGATCTGGACTCCTTGTAAAACAATCAACCACGTTGACGCCCCCCACGCCGAGGACCGTCGCCTCCGTGCCGTCCGCGTAATGAAGCGTGGCCGAATAGTGGCGCTTGCCCCTCACCCCCCAAGTAGAGGACCAAAGCCAGTTCACCGTCTCGATCTTCCTGCCGATCTTCAGGACGATGTTCGAGCAACCTCCCTTGCGGTTCTCCGTTGCGAGCGCAAGCGCGCCCGGGCCGTCCTTCTTCACGTCGTACGGCACCATCCCCACCCAAGCCGTCGGGTGGCGGAACTTCATCGGGAGCTGCTGCGCCTTCCCCTGGTCCATCCACGAGCCCTTGCCGTCGTCGTCTACTTCGTCGGCCGTGATCGTCCGATCGAGATGCGGCGTTAGATCAATAGCCGTGTAGAAGAGATTCTTCGGGAGACGCGGCTTCTCGAACGGACGTATCGCCACGCCGGCATTGCCGAAGAGCGTCGCCCAGAACCGCTTCGCGAGCGGATCGACAGAAGGATGGTGGACTTCGGGATCTGCCGTCAGGAACACGAAATTGCGGCGGCGGAACGCATACACCGGATAGAGAAGCGCACCCTTCTCCATCTCAAACTCCTCTGGGCCGAGATTCGCAATGGCCGTCTTGGCGTCTTCGTACTTGGATCGCCACATGAGGTCCTGGTTCGTAAGGCCGTCCATAATCGGATCGTTCCCCACGCGCACGGTACGTCCCTGCCACGCCTTCACCGCCATCTTCCGCTTTTTGACGGGATAGTGCGCCCCCGGATTGAACACGAAGACGGTCCTGCCACTCTTCGCCAGCGCCGCGAACTCCTCTTTCTTCAGGACGATCGACCCGTCAAGCATGACCGCTGGATAACGCGCGGCGTCCGCAGCGCGCCCCTCTTCGCATACCACTCCGCACCTTTGCCTCAGCGCCTTCGCGAGCGCCTCGCTCCCGCCTGCTATGAAGAGCGCCTTCCCGGGAACCGAAGTACACCGGTACACGGCCATGTTCCTTAGGAGCTTCGCCGCGACTGGATTCACTTCCGGTTCCAGGACGAGCCGAGAATAGAGGAAGGCCCCCTTCCCGTATGGGACCTCGAGAAGAGCCGAATAGGCCAACCCCGAGACTCCCCCGAACTCGATGACCGTGCGTGCGTTGCCCGCAGAGGGCTTGCTGAAGCCGTGGAAAGCGGCGATCGACTTCGGGTGGAAATACGCAAGATCTTTCGCCGAGATGCCGTCCAGCACGGGATGGTCTGGACGGAACGTCCGAAGGATGGCGGCGGACTGCTGCGTCACCTTCGGCAGCTCCGGCAACCACTCCGGATAGTCCTCGCGCGCGAGAATCACAATCGTCTCTCCGGCCGCCGCGCGCGAAAGGAGATTGGTCGCAAGCGGCACCGACGCGGCGATCACATTTGCCGGCTGGTCGAAGTGTTCCCTTGCGCACACCGTCAGGTCCAGCTTGGCCTCGCGGCGGCCGCGGAAGCCAAACCGGAGCGTGTAGCCGCCTGACCTCTCAGGGGCCGTGAAGCGCATCTTCTTGCGGAAGAACGCCGACGTGTCGACTTCGTGGATCTCTTCCGCTCCGTCCTGGACGACGTCCCCCGCTGCGTCTTCAAGTCGCCAGAACCAGGTGAGCCTGTCCGGCTTCCACACGTCGTAGAACGCATTGACGTCATACGAGACGTCAGTCCCCGAGTAGAACACGTGATACCGCTGGATGTTCACAACGTCTATCTCCGGCGAGACGTATTTGATCGGATCTGCGAAGAGATGCCGCCATGGAGTCCAAAGCGCCGCGCCGGCGTCACGATGCCCGCGCATCGCCTCAATGTTGGTCCTGATGTGCCACTTGTCGAGGAGCGACGTTCCGTTGAATACATCGTCGCCCGCGATGCGCGTATAGCCGAACGGCGGCGCGAAGAAGTGGTCCCAGCACGTCTCGTTTATGCAGATCGGCTTCTCGCCCCAGCGGATCGGCGAATTGTAGGTGACGTTGGCCACCCCCTTCGACTGCCCGCACGGCACCATCATTCCCTTCTCGAACGGTTTGTCGATGGGGCGCCAGTAGAAGCAGTCGGGCATGAAGCAGTCGGGATTGCGGAACGCATACAGCTCGGTGGGATAGTGCGTGGAAACGATCTGCGACGCGCCACGCATGTCTATGTCGCACCCCGCCTCGGCGAACCGCGTGGGATCGTAGGCGATGGCGCGCTTCACCGCTTCCGTGATACGACGGGCTGCGGAGTCATTGCTCTGCGCCAGATATTCGTTCGAGAGATACCACGTCATTATCGAAGGATGATGACGCAACGCGGCGATCATCTTCTCGTCGTTCAGGTATTTCCGCGTCCAGAGTGCGTCGTCCGCGTCCTTGTCGGGACTCGGCCCGGAAATGGTATATCCGCCCTTGGCTACCAGAAGTCCTGCTTCATCGCAGAAGTCGATGAACTCCGAACTGTTGTAGATATGGCGCAAGAACTTGACACCGGCACGCTTGTTGAACCATACGACGTCGCAGTTGTTCTGCCGCTTGGTGCGACGGTCGAAATTCCAGCTGCTCCAAGTTGACTGCATGGCGCGTGCATCGCCCTTCACACGATGGCCGTTCCAGACGAGCGCCATGCCGTCTGCCCAGATCTCGCGGAAACCGAAGCGCGTCTCCTTTGAGTCCACTACGCGTCCGTCTGCGGCGACAAGCTCCGTGACGAGTCGCAGGAGCGGAAACTCGAACGGCCCCCACAATGGCGGATTCTCCCAGTGTGCCTTGTCCGCAAAGGAGATGAGCTTCTCGTTCTTCAAGAAGACCGTGTTGCGAATGGTATGACCGCTTGGGCAATCCGCTGCGACGCTGATCGTCTTCTCGCGGTACGACGTTTCGATGCGCAAATCCCCAATGCAGACTTCCGGACGCGCCTCCAACACCACTTCGCCGATCGCCGGAACGCAGATAGACTTGTACTTGCGCGCAACGAACACGAAACGCTGTTCGCTTCCCGGGCGAATGAAATCAGTGACGTCCGCCTCATGGCCGTTCTCGTTGCCGTCGAACCCGAACGACGCTGCCTTCTTCCCGTCGATGTAGAGGTCCGCCGCTACCGTCAGACGCTCGATACACACCCAGAGGCGTTTGCCGGAGACAGATGTTGGTATCGTCCGCCGCGATTCAAACCACGCGACAGGCCCCATGATTGCAGAAGTCATCGTGACACTCTGCTCTTTAAGCCCCGCGGGCGCCTCGGGCGGCAACGAGTCCGCAGGCACTTTCCCATTCTCAAAAAGGACCTTTCGCGTCCATCCCATGTTCATCCGTACGAGTTCGCGATGCGCGGTCTTGGCGTCACAGAGAGAGGGGATGACACGGAATCCCTCGCGTCCCTTCTCGTCGCGTACCTTCACCATTGCGCGGTACTGGCCCGACGTGTTCTCGCGAAGCGGAACGGAGATGACCGTCTCACCGTCGATCGCAAGGCCCTTTCGGCCAGCACGGCCGAGTTCGCGCTGGTAGAAGTCCGTCACCACCACCGACACATCAGCTGCTCCTACATGCCCCACTAAGTTACGCACTTTAGCCGCGAATGTTTCGTTGGAATAGACGCCGCTGATGGAGAAATACGACCCGAGGTCCGGTCCCTTGTTGGTGTAGAGTTTCTGCGGCGCGAATTCGAGAGGCTTCTCAGCAAGCGTCAACGAGCGGATCGCGGAATTGTCGCCTACGCGGAAGATCTCGTCGGGGCCAACCTCCACCGGACCGGCCTCGACCGTCATCACTGGGTGACGGCCTTCCATCCGCCAAGCACTACCGCGCGAAAAGGCAACCAAGTGCCCCTCATGCCAGAGCTCACGGCTGCCGTTCTCATTCACCGCCGCCTGTATGTAGTAGCGCCCGCGCGGAAGTCCGTCTGTGCGCCACATCTTGTCTTTCATCTTGCTATGGTCAACCGTCCAGTCTGCGCATGCCGACCAGGCTAGCGCCATGCATACTAAACTTGCCCCAAATGGCTTCAAAACTGTCGTCAAGCCTATATCCCACTTCTTCTTCATTCAACTTGTTCCTTTCAGCGTGCTGGCACTTGTTTTTAACGAAGATTTTAACCAATTTCGGGGCCTATGGCAACCCCACTGACTGGTGGGGTTGATGAGGCGCGTCCCAGTCACGCGGAGAACATGTGGTTTTGCGGACCATCTACATCTTTGGATACGCCATCCACCTCTCCGGTTGGAGACCCACGTTGCAGTGGCGTGTAGTCTGGTTCAAGCGCCTTTGCCAGCACACCGGCCAACGCCATCGCACTCCCTCCCGCCTTCCTGGCCTCTGCGAGAATCCCCCTCGCCCTCCCTTTCGCAATCCCCATCCATCCGGGGATTTCGTCCGAAGTGAATTCTCGCATGGACTCTTCGTGCGCGACCGCCTCTTTTGCGGGCGTCTCCCCCTCCGGCGGCAGCACGGCCGCGGCGGGCGTGGGGTCGGACACGCCCGTCGCCTGGCGGAACCTCTTCGCGAGCGCCTTGTAGTGCATGAGCCGCTT
>Ga0265299_10000650_pt1 | contig 42539 bp, 62 predicted proteins | sample AusTroGonzalo_MG_4_FD_193485 | JGI IMG/M metagenome (GOLD analysis project Ga0265299, IMG submission 193485) | Bovine rumen microbial communities from tropical cattle in Woodstock, Queensland, Australia - Gonzalo_02 | ecosystem: Host-associated > Mammals > Digestive system > Stomach > Rumen ...
CAGGACGGCTTTGCACAAACCGGCGCAAAACTTGCGTTTAGAAGCAGAGAAAACCTTCTCGGTTATCTTTATTACAAAAAATAAACGTTTTTCAAAAAATCTTTTTTTTTAATAGTTTCTTTGTTTTGCGCGTTTCATACTTGCGAATATGAAACGGATCACTATTTCTGGTCAGATTATTCCAGAGCATTGGTATTCTGAAAATGAAGTTACTGAAAAAGATGTAACAGACCAGCTTAAAGAATTTCAGCCTGGAGAAGAGGCTGAAATCTTAATCAATTCTCCTGGTGGCGATGTCTTTACCGCCATTGCAATTTTTAATCATGTCAGAGAGTTTGCAAAAACACATTCTTGCACTGTTGTTATGCAGGGCATTGTAGGCAGCGCAGCTTCTTACATTGCGCTTGCGGCAAAAGCCGGAAACCCTGAATCAAAAATCAAAGCTTTTGACAATTCAATCTTTTTTATTCATAACGCACAGGCTTTTGCCTATGGCGATTATCGAGAAATGGAACGCATGGCAGGGCTTACAAAATCAATCAGCGATTTGATTTGTGATTCTGCTTATTCAAAAATCAGCAGCGATACACCTGAACAAATACACGCCGCAATGGATGCTGAAACTTATTATTTTGGCAAAGAAATCTTAGAACATGGTTATGCAGATGAAATTGAAGGCATAGTCCAAGAAACACCAGCTGATAAAAACCAGCTGGTTGCAATGGCAAAAGTTCAGTATCAAAACGCAATGAATCATGTCAAACAATGGCGCGAAAAGTCAGAAAAAAATGAAAAAATCGCTGCCAGCCTTTCTGATTCTTTTATGGCAAATCTTTCAAAAATTAATAACAACTCAAATATTCCGGCAGGCAGTGCAACATCTGCCCCGGTAAAAACGGAGGAACATATGGATGTTGCAGAGCTTAAAGCAAAACACCCTGAAGTTTACAACGCTGTTTTCGCCGAAGGCGAAAACAAAGAACGTTCAAGGGTAACGGCACATTTGAAGATGGCAGCAGATAGCGGCGATATTTCTGCTTCTGTTGATTTTATCAAGAACGGCGTTGCTGTTTCTGCTGATGAAGTTACAGCAAAGTATCATGAGGTATTTTGCAGAACTCAGCTGCAGGCTGCCCGTCTTAATGACAACACACCAGCTGTTACAACACCTGGCGTATCAAAGCTTGACGTTGAGGCAGAAGCACTTGCTGCTTACAAGAAACTCATGCTCGGAGGTAAATAATGCCTAATATTACCAGCACAGATTATTCAAACCCGCCACTTTGCATTGGCAATAACGAATTTGAAACAGCTATTGTAACTGTTGCTGCAAATACAACACTTACAAAAGGTACTGTTCTTATCAGACAGTCAAGCGGCAAATTTGCCGTTGTTGTTGTTACACCGGGCACACCGCCAACATCAACACTTGCAGCAGATGCAGGCGTTGCAATTCTTATCGAAGACTTGGCAAACGATACAGGTTCATCAGCTGATTTGAATGTGCGTGTCATGATTGCGGGTAAAGTAAACCGCAAAGCACTTAACGCAGCCGGTGAACCATTGACAGATGCTGAATGCGATATTTTGCGTTCACAGAGCATTGTTCCAATTCCAGTAAATATTGTGTAAAAGGGGCTAAAAGATGAAAATTCCTGAGTTTAAGGAAACCATGTTGGAAGTTTTCCGTAACCGTCCTGATGTTGGACGGATGGGCTTTTTGAGTTCATTCTTTACGGTTAAGCCTTCGTATTTTACGAACGGCGAATTGATTGATATTGATGTTATTAACCGCAGTGTAAAAATTGCGCCTGTTGTAAAACCAGTTGGCAGCGGTGCTGTAAAAATTACACCTGATTTGTTTACGGGCAAACAGGTTCGTCCGCCGCTTTATTCTTTGAGCCGTCCTGTATCGCTTTACGACCTTATGCTCCGCAAGCCTGGAGAAACTGTGTTTGATACCAAATATGCAAGCTGGGTTGCTGAAATGCAGAATGAACTTCTGCCTTCTTTTGAGCTTGAACAGGATATGATCCGGCTTTCAATCGAAATGCAGGCTGCAAAAATGTTGCAGACTGGTAAAGTTGACTTGACCGATGAAAAGGGCAATGTCGCTTACACACTCGATTACGGCATGGCTCCGTCTCACAAAATTACAGTTTCAACTGCATGGGATCAGGCAGGCGCAACAGTAATCGAAGACCTTAAATCTGCAATGGACGTTATTCGTAAAGACGGCCACTGCGATGTTTCGACCGCTATCTTTGGTGCTAAAGCATGGGAAGCATTTATTGCAGATCCAGATGTTCTGAAACGCTTCCAGAAAGATGTTCTTAACATTGCAGCTCTTAACCCTGAACTTGTTGACAAGGGCGGCGAGTACATGGGTTACATCATGATTGGTGCTTACAAGGTCAATTTGTTCACATACAGCGCAACTTATGAGGCTTTTGAAAATACAACTCAGTACCCATTTGTTGACGATGACAAAGTTATTTTGTTGCCGAACAAAGAACGCCTTGACTTGCGTCTTATGTATGCACGTCATCCTGTAATTTCAGGCGGCACAATCTTTGATGATATTGTTCCTGAAGAATTGATTGTTGAAAACAGAATCCGCTACACACAGCGCGTTATTGCAGATGTTCCGAAAAACACATTCGAAGCAGAAACTTCTAGCCGTCCATTGTGTCTGCCTGTTTCAATTGACCGCATTGCTGTTCTTTCTGGAACAGTTACACCATAAGGAGTTTGATTATGTCAAAGAAAAATACAGCTCAGCCAGAGAACACAATTTACGTTGTCGGCAAAATCTGTTCTTTTGTGCATCACGGCAAGCACTACACAGAAGGCATGGAAATTACAGCCGCAGTTTTTCCAAAAAAAGAATTGTTTGATATTGCTGTTAAACAGGAAAAGATTGTGCCGCAGCTTGTGACAGAATCTGAAACTGTTGCTGAAGAAAACACAACCGGAGAAGCAGAAGCCGGTAATGAATCTGCTGAAGAAACAAAATGAATTTAAACGCGCTTGCCGAAAATGACCTTTCTTTTATTCTCGAAGATTCAGAAAACGGCTTTGCGCGTGAATTTTCATTAATCGATACCAGCGGGAACAAATACGAACTCGCTGGCATCATTAACGATATCGGATTTGCAATCGACACCGAAGGCAATCCGATATCAGGCAGGTCTTTTACTGCTTCTTTTAGGCTTTCAAAGCTTGCTACAGAAAATGGCGAATATATCCGGCCCGGTCGCGGCTGGAAGATAGAAACCGCAAGCGATGAAAGCGGAAAAGAGTACACAGCATACGTAACCGATTTTAAGCCTGACCGCAGGCTGGGAATCGGGCTTTTAATCTTGAGCTTGGAGTTTGGCAATGTCGGAACCGCGCCCGGAAGTGAATGAACTTTTGAATGAACCTGACAACGTTGAAATAGTACGTGACCAGGTTGCAGGCATCCTCGCGCTTGAACTTTTAAATCAGCACGAGCTTGCAGAAGCAACTCCAGATTTGCCGGCTAAACAAGATTATGACGTTAAAGTGTATATCGAAAATGATGAACCGTGGGCCGTTCAGGATGAAGAAAATCCTTTTCCGGCTATTAACGTATCTTTTGATAAATATTTGATAGATACCGATGACGGTTCAAATGACCGCATAGTTAATGCGGTTTATAACATTGATTGCTATGCAGCCGGCAATTATGACGGTGAAGGTTTTGCCGGACGTATTGCCAAAATTAAAAGCATGAAGATAGCGCGTTTTGTGCGTAACATCTTGCAGGCTGCAAATTATCGTTATTTGAAACTGCGCGGCATTGTAAACAACCAGCATATTGCAAGCTGTAAAAGCGGCATTGTTAGAGATAGCGAAGGCGCGGTTAAAGTTGGCGTTCAAAGAATTGCACTGGAAGTTGAATTTCACGAACACAGCCCTCAGGTTGTTTCGGATGTGCTTGAAGAAATGAATCTTACATGTAATTCAGCTACGGGTGAAATTCTGTTGAACATAAAAGAGGAATACAAGGAGGAATAGAATGGGTCTTTCACAAAGCGCAATTTCGCGCGTAGTAGGTGTAGATATCAGCTATAAGTCTTTCAGTAAGAACGGTGCACAGCTCTTGCCGCAGCGTCTTGCTGTTTTTGGTCAGGCAAATACGGGCGTTGAATACCCAACTGAAAAATACGAAGGTGAAGGCAGTGCAGCCGCCGTTGCAGAGCGTTACGGCTACGGTTCTCCGCTTCATCTTGTTGCTCTTCAGCTTTACCCTGAGACCGGCACGGGCTTTTCTTGCCCTGTTGATTTCTTTCCAGTTGATACACCGGTTAACGCTGTTGCTGCAACTGGTCAGATTACTGTAACCGGAACAGCAACCTCCGGCGGTTCAGGCAAGCTTTATGTTGGCGGCAAAAGATGCGAATTTGCAGTTGCAAAAGGTGAAACCGGTGCGGAAGTTATGGCACACATCAAAGACGCTGTAAATGCAGTTCTTGAAATGCCTGCAACAGCTGGCGACATCGTAACTGAAACAATTGACGATGTTGAGGTTCAGTATTTGCCATTTACCGCAAAGTGGAAAGGGGCAAGCGGCAACGGCATAAAGTATGTTCTTAACTGCTCTGTTGACGGTTTGACTTTTGAAGTTGTTCCTTTTTCGGGCGGCGTTATTGACCCGTCAACACAGCTTTCAAACGCTTTCAAAAAGATGGGCGGTGTGTGGTACACCTGTTTACTCAACACATGGGACTTTACAAACACGGATATTCTTGACCTGTTCTTTGCTGAAGGTGAAAACCGCTGGAATGTCATGGTAAAACAGCCATGTTTCTCAATTGTTGGCTGTAATGCCGCATACGCTCAGCGCGTGGCTGTTACAGACTTTAGAACAGAAGATTATATTACCGCGCTTGGTGTTTCGGTTGGTTCTCCAGAACTGCCGCTTTCAATTGCAGCGCGTTATGCTTTCTTTGCGCTTGAAACTTTCGACAACAACCCTGCGCAAGATGTTAAGTCAACATTGACAGGCTTGCTTGCCGGATCAGACGAAGCACAAGAAAATTATCTTGTTCGTAACAATTCAATCCAGAAAGGCAGCTCTACAAACCTGAAGCTTTCAGGCGAAAATGGCAACGCCGTTATGAACGACTTTGTCACTATGTATCATCCGATAAATGCCGGAAAATACCCGTCAAAGCGTTATGTTGTCGATATCGTCAAATTGCAGAACATTTGTTTCAACGTCCGCCTGATTATGGAGCAGGACGATTTGAAAGGTGCGCCGCTTGTTAACGATGATGACATTGTTACAAACCCAAAGGCAGTGCAGCCAAAGACTATCGTTGCTTATTACTACAATCTTGCAGACGCGCTTGTTAAGCTTGCAATCATTGCAGATGCAAAATACACAAAGAAGAATTTGACCGTTTCGATAAACAGCGAAAACCCAAAACGTCTTGATACAACATTCCCGGTCAAGCTTTCAGGCAATATCGAAGTAAGCAGCAACGATATTTACTTTGCATTTAACTTTGGCAGCGAGGCTGCTTAATCGGAGGTTAAAAAATGGCTAGTGGTGCTTGGGAATCAATAATTATCAATGGCCGCCGTTTTACTTGTAAGAACGACGACAGCGTAAAGGTTCAAATTCCTGGATACGAGAACGAAGTTATGACAGCCGGAGACGGTTCGACATTCATCAAAAAGAAGTATCATACAGGGCAGATTTCAGATATCAATGTTTTTTGCAATCCAAAAAACGATGATTTTGAATTCTTGCAGGAAGTGCAAAACAGCATGGAGTTTGTTCCGGTTTCAGGAACTAAGCTTGACGGCACTGTTTATAACGGCGAGATGCAGATTACAGACGCGCTTGAACACGATGATTCTGAAAACACTGTATCTTTAACCCTTATGGGCAAACTCGAAAAGCAATAAATATAAACCTAGAGAGGCAGACTAATGGAAAAGCTTGAAATTAACAAAGAGCTTGCTGAACAAGAGTTTGAAAACTGGCGTGAAGCTTGCGATTTGGATTTTGATGTTCAATATTTGTCTAACGACCAGGCGGCCCTTGTAGCAAATACAAAACGCCGGTTTATTAAGGCAATGGCTGCAGGGCGGCTTGTTATCGAAGATGATGTAATTATTTACACAATCAGCGAGAAGTCACCTGAAGGTTTTGCTGGAAAAGTAATTAAAATTCAGAATCCGGGTGCAAAACTGCGTCTGGCAATGGACGGTTTTAAAGACAACCAGCAAGCCGAAAAAGAAATTGCCGGTATGAGTGCTATTACTGGTCAAGATGTCGGATTTTTTAGAAAGCTTTATACAACTGACTTTAATCTGATTGAGGGCATTATGGCACTTTTCATTCTTTCTTGAGGTTAGAAATTGCTGATAACGGCCAGAGAAAAGTTGTGCACGGCTCTGACCATCTCGACATAATGATAAGACAGATTTATTCTGACTATCATTTGCCGATACAGCCTCAAGATTTAACTATGAAAGATTTGCACTTTTGGTATGATTCTCTTATACCAGGATTAATTGAGCTTCAAAAACAGGCAAAACAAAACAAAGAACTTGCCCGTAAAAAGAAGCGTTAAAGTTAAAAAAGCACACCTCAAGGTGTGCTTTTTTTGTATAGGAGCAAAAATGGCAACAAGATACGCGGTTGAAACCGTATTCAAAATTATAGACCAATTCACAAACCCTTTAAAATCAGTAGCAAAAGAAGGCAGTGCAATCGGTAACTTGATGAAAAATGATTTGCATACTGCTGAAAAAAGCCTAGAAGCTATTCCAGGCAAGCTTGTTGATATGGGCAAATCTGCTCTTAAATGGGGCGTTACCGGCGTTGCTGCCGGCATTGCCGTTGCAACAAAGCAGTTTATTCAGTTTGATGATGCGGTTACAGCCGCCGGCGCGAAATTCAAAGACTTAGATGTTACCTCTGAAAATTACCAGGAACATTTAGCAGCTCTTGGAGCTGAGGCGCGGCGTGTTGCAAGCATAACGCCGTTTTCTGCTGTTGATACAGCAGGTGCGCTTGATAAAATGGCAATGGCTGGCATTGAATCATCTCAGGCAATGAGCCTGCTCGAAGGCACTACAAGTTTAGCCATTGCAACCGGCATAGATTTAACCTCTGCCGTAGATATGGCAACCGATGCAATGGGTGCTTTCAATATGATGAAAGACGAATTCGGCAAACCGCTTGAAGATGAAGCCCTTGCCGCCTCTTTAGGGCATTTGAGCGACGTTGTAGCAAAGACAACCAACATGGCAAACACAGACATGAATATGTGGTTTGAAGCGGTTAAAAGCGGCGCGCCGACTTTTACCTCTTTAGGCGGCACGCTTGAAGATTTTTCTGCAATGGTTGGCGTTTTGGCAAATTCAGGTATTAAGGGCGGAGAAGCCGGAACGGCAATTCGAAATATGATGCTCAATCTTTCTGCACCGACAAAAACCGCAAGTGAAGCACTAGGCAAACTTGGCATTTCAGCGTATGACAGCGCGGGCAATATGCTGCCGATTCTTGACATAATGAAACAATTCGAAGATGTATTCGGCGATACCAGCGGACTTGAAGCTTATCAGAAAGCTTTAGCAGAAGCAGGCGGCAATGTCGATGCGGTTAATATTTCTGACTTTGTTTCAATTGACCAGGGCACAATGATTCAGAGCTTAGAGGCTATTTTTGGTAAACGCACGATAGGCGATTTTCTTATCTTGCTTAACGAAGGAACGGCTGGAATTGAGAATTTTTCTAAACAATTGCATGATTCTGAAAATGCAGCCAAAAACATGGCTAACGCTATGCAGCAAAGTCTTTCCGGACAGCTTAAAAGCCTTGCAAGTGCAGCTACAGAGCTAGGTTTTAAGTTTGTTGAGGCATTCAAAACACAGGGCGCAGAAGGCATAACAAAGCTGACTGCGGCTATACAGAGTTTTGACCCTACAACATTGATAAACGGGCTTCTGACTGTTGCAAATATTGTTTCCGGATTTGTAACCACGCTTATAAATATGCGCGGGGTTATCATTCCGCTGATAGCTGCTTTTGGACTTTATAAAACTGTAATCATGGCGGTTGCAATCGGTATGAAAGCTGTTGAGATTGCAACAGCCGCTTATCAGGTTGTAACAGGCATTGCTACAGGTATTCAACTTGCACACAATGCGGCGTTATGGGGAACAACAGCCGCAATAGAAGGCAACACAATTGCAGCTGCTGCAGGCCGCATCGGCATGGCGGCTTATAGTGTTGCAACAAACGCGGCGGCTGTTGCTCAGAATATCCTTAACGCTGCTTTTGTTGCGTCTCCAATCGGCTGGATAATTCTTGCAATAGGTGCTCTTGTCGGCTTGATTGTGTTGCTTACAAAGCACTGGGAAACATGGGGACAGACTGCAACCGGCATTCTTGAGATTATCGTGCCGCCACTTGGAATAGTTATAGCTCTTGTGCACGGCTTAATTGAAAATTGGAACAGCATTGTTCAGGCATTCAAAGACGAAGGCATTATTGCAGGGCTTAAAGCAATCGGTGACACAATTATTCAGGCAATAAACGCGCCGATTGATGCAATTCTTGAAAAGATTGCCAATATTCCGATTTTGGGAACATTGATAACAGGACTTGTTGATTTAGTGCGCGAATCTATTGCAAGCGCGGTTGGCGAAATTACCGCTATTTTTTCTGCCATAATGAACGGCTGGAACATGCTTGTATCTGCCTTTCAGGCCGGCGGCCTTGTAGGTGTATTGCGTCAGATTGGCGGTGCGATTGTTTCTTTTTTGCTTGCGCCGATTGAAAAGCTTATGGCTGGCTTGACCTGGATTCCAGGCGTGGGCGGCAAGATTGCTGAATGGCAGTCTTCTCTTGCTTCTTTCCGGTCGGAAATTTCAGGCGGCGGAGAAGTGGTTTCAAACGCGCCGATTACGGCACGCGATGCGCAGAGTATTCAGACAGAGCGTTATTTTTCGCAGAGCGAAAGCAACAGCAATGTTACAATCGGCTTAGAGCGTGGTCTTACAGCTCAAGTAAGCGGCTCTGCTCCAGGCGTGCGCATAAACCAGTATCATTCAGGCAAATTCTAAAAGCCCGCAGAGCGCAAAAAACGCCGTTTTTAGACGCTTTTTGCGCTTAGACGTAAAATTACACTAGAAAGCACAAAAAAGCCCGTATAACGCTGTTTTTTAGCGAATACGGGCTTTTTTGTGTACAAGTCTAAGCTTGTTTTTAAATCTTGTCGATTTTGTCCATTTGAGAATTGAAAATCTGCTGGCATTCAGCGGCAGGCTGCTCGCTTGCGGTTTGAAGCCAGGGCTTTGCTTTTACAGGCGTTTTTGTAAAGCTTACATTGCGGATCATTTCTTTTTCAAAAGAAATATTGTCTCCGGATTTTTGAAAGCTGGTAACTTCAAAAACGTCCTTTCCATAATGAATGACACTGCCTGTTTTATGCGCAACATAAGCACGCGCAACAGCTCTTGCCTTGCTGCTTGCATAAGTATGCGTATATCTGCCTTTAAGCTTGCGCTTTTTTAGGGCGCGGATTGTTGATGTGCTTGCAACCTTTCCGGCAAAAGTGCCGCCTTCTCGCGCCTTATCCGTAGGAATGTTTACAAACCCGCCTTTGCGCGGCATATGAAAACCGCCTTTTTCTTGCAGTTCCATATAATCGGCGCGTTCGGTTGCACCAACTTCTGCCTGAACATCTTCAAGCGTTACAACTGTTTTAGGGCAGGCTGTGTAGCGGATATTTTTGACAGTAAAGCCGTTGCGGATATTGAACTGCATATTGACGTTTTCAACGGCGTTTTTGCGTGTCTTTGCAGCCTGAATGTTTACAGTGTTTGCAGCTGCTGCAATAACGCGCTTTTTCAAATCATCAGACAGCAGATAGAATTTAGATGGGTCATCAACAACCATTGCATAAGCTGAAAGCATAAAAAAAACTCCTTGTTTATTTGATACAGGGAGTTTATGACTGCAAAAGTTACAAAACTATTAAAAATGAGAGACAGTTTAGATGATGGGCTGGTTTGTGGCGTTATCTATGAATTTGATTTCAAGGTGAGAATCTAAAGCTTCGGCAATTTTTTCAAGTTCAGAAGTTTTGAAGTCATTACGTTTTAGTTTGCTTGCTAAATTTGGCTGACTTTGCCCTGTTTTTTCTGCAAGCGTTGACTGAGACATTTTTCTTTTGATGCATAGAATTTTTATTGTTTCTGACAAATCCATGTTTTCATATTACTTTGCAATTATAGAAAAGTCAATAAACAATAAAAATATAATAAAATAATTATAATTATACTTGACAAATTATAATCTTTTCTTTATTATTATAGACATAAGAGCAAACAAACTTTTTTAGCCGCAGGAGGCACACTATGTTAAAATTCAATTCTTTTTCTTCAATCCTTAGCCGCCTTGAGGACGCTTGGGGCTTCTCAACCCTCAGCACAAACTATTTTTCTGCTTTTGTAAAAAAGTATGCTGTAAATTCATACAAAGACGGCTCAACTCTTTGTTTTGATTTTGCAGACGGTTCTTCACTTTCTTGTGACAGCCTTGACCCGTTCAGCTGCAAATATGCTACATACATTTCAGCTGACTTGCGCTTAGTGCACGAGTTTGTTGCTTAATCCAAAAGCCCTCAAAAGAGGGCTTTATAATAGAAGAAAAAAAACAATTATAGGAAACAATAGGAAACTATAAGAAAAACACTTGACAAAAAAAAAAGAAATGTCATTTTAATTTATCTTAATTTTTTCAGTATTTTCGAGGAGGAAAATATGACAGAAAACAAAGCTGTAGATTACATGAGTGTTGAAGATGACAACACCGTCTGTGAAGGTTTGCTTAATATCCGCATGGTTGCGGATCTGTTTATCAATGCTGATAAAAACGGCACAACTTTGCGTCCGGCAACATTGGTTACAATCGGCGGTTTTCTTATAGCAGCCACAGATGCCATAACAAACGCCACAGGCATAAAAATATGAGTGCAAGCCCTGAAGAGAATTCTTTGTCTTTTTCGGGGCTTGATATGTTCAGAGAAATGTTTTCGTTCTTTGAGCTGCCGCCAGAAAAAGAAGATGCCTGTCATTCATATTCAGAAAAAGTTCATGCATACATTGACGAGCTTAAAAGCCACAACACACCAGAAGATGATGAATTTGCACTAGGGCTTGAACACTGGCTGCATGACATATTTTCTTGCCGTATATAGTGTACGCTCAAGCGTACAATTAGAGAAAATTAAATAGTTTTGTTTCACTCCATAGAACATGATACTAGCATGGCATGGAGTGAAAATTTACTTGAAGCGCAATATACCGCGCCGAATGGAAAAACATTTACTTTTCTTTATGTTGATGTTGAGAAAGAAACAGACCTAAAAACATCGACTTTTACGTTTCCGTCAAAAGACGGTGCGCTGGTTCAGTCTCTTGGCAGAGGCGGGCGGCGGTTTCCGCTTGAATGTATTTTTGCCGGCCCTGACTGCGTGGAACAGGCAGACGCTTTTGAAAAGGCTCTTGAAGTTGCCGGTATCGGCGAATTGCAGCATCCTGTTTATGGTACACGCAAAGTTGTTCCGACTGGCAGCGTCAAACGCTCAGACAAAATTACAACAGCTTCAAATATTGCAACTGTTTCTTTAACTTTTGCAGAAACCATTGTTGACGAAGCTATGCCAGACAGCGCAATTGCGCAGGCTGAAGAAATCGAAGAGGAATATCAAGCCGTTGAAGAATCTGCAACTGACAATTTTTCATCAGAGATTGAGGTTTCTGATGCTTCTGAGCAGATAAGACTTACAACGGTTCTTGAAGAAAATGTAACGGTTTCTTATATGGCAATGAAAGACATTGCTCAAGAGAATCTTTGCAATACTTCTGGAGTTGCAGAAGCAGGGGTTCAGGCAGAAAAAAATGAAGCTGCGTGGGAAACATTTCAGACGTTAAAAACACAGACAGAAGATTTTGCTCAAAAAATTAAGGCTGGCAGCAAAGAAGCGGCACGCAATTTTGCAACAAGTCTTTTTGCAATTTTCAAGCTGCCGGCAACAAGTGTTACTTCTCCGCTTAAAACTGTTGCATCTTTTATTACTGCAAGTTCAAATCTTAAAAGCACTTTTAATGTAACGCCGGTAAGAAAGAACGATATCAAAAATCAATTTGCCTCAACCGCTCTTTCTCTTACGGCAACTGTCTCAAGCACTGCAAGAGCTATTCTTTCTGCGGCACAGTCAACAGATGTAAAAAAGGGAACAGGATTCAGGAACCGCGAAGAGGCTGTTCAGGCGATGGCTCAGCTCGAAGAGCTGTTTGATTCATACACAACATACGTTGACAGCTATGACAGCAAGAATCTTTCGCTTGATGTAAGTGACACATATTACAATCTGCACAAACTTGTAACTGACACAACTTGGTATGTTCTCGATACAGCTTTTAATCTGCCTGCACGCCGTACAATTGTTATTGACCGTGACCGACAGCTTTTAGAGCTGATTGCAGAGCTTTACGGCAATTTTGACCGCATTGATGAGTTTATCCAGGAAAACAACATAAACGCTGATGAAATGGAACTTCTGCCAATGGGCAGGGAGGTTTGCTATTATGTCATATAGTCACACAGTTCAAAAAGGCGACACGCTCGGCAAAATTGCACTTGCAAACACTGGTTCGTGGTCACGTTGGCCGGATATTGTTAAGGCAAATCCACAGCTTGCAGGGCGTAAAGCTGCATCAGACGGTTCTCCACTTATCTTTCCAGGCGATATTATTATCATTCCGGATCAGAAAGTTCCTGAAGAAAACGTTAAGGCAAACACGCCTGTTCAAAAGCTTTCTGATTCAGAGCACAATTTTTCTCTTTTGCTGAACGGTACATTGTTTACGGGCTTTACAGCGTTTAAACTTGTTTTGAACGATGACGCGCCTGACGCTTTTTCTTTATCTGCGCCTTTTGACCCTGACAAAGATATTTTTAAGAATTCTTTCAAACCGCTTACATATCTTGATGCGGTTCTTTATTACAACAAAAAGATTGTTTTTGCCGGCAAACTTCTTGTTTCTGACCCTGAGATTACACCTGACAGCAGAACTGTTAATTTACAGGGTTATGCAAAATGCGGCGTTTTAGACTGCACACTGCCTGACACGCTTTTTCCGCCTTCTTACAGCGGCATGACTTTAAGCGCAATCGCAAAAAATGCCTGCGCTCCTTTTGGCATTAATGTAATTCTTGAAGGTTCAGACGGCGCACCTTTTGATGATGTTGCTTATGATGTTGGCGATAAGATTCTTGATTTTTTGACTACACTTGCAAAACAGCGCGGTCTTGTTTCTACAAACGCGCCTGACGGCTCTTTACGTTTTTGGAATGATAAACCCGGCAAATCTTGCGCAACTTTTATTGAAGGCGATATTCGCTTTATTGACTGTAAGCCAAAGTTTGACGAAACAAATTTTTATTCTCATGTAACTGGTTACGCCAAAATCAATGAAGATAAAGACGTTAGAAACAAGCCTGATAAATTCACTTTTGAAAATCAATATTTAGTAAAAAACGGCGTATTAAAACCTTTTGCATATGTTGTGGACGATTCTGAAGGTTCGGATCTTGAAACGGCTGTAAAAGCAAAAGCTGCAAGTATGTTCTGTACGTGTGTAAGCTACGAGCTGACAGTTACAGGCGTTGTTGATAAAGACGATGTTATTTTTCAAAAAGGCTGCTGCGTAACGGTAAAATCACCGACTGCGCAAATTTATAGCGAAACAAAGCTTCAGGCAAAAAATATTGAAATAAGCTTAGATGATTCACAAGGGCTTATTACAAAGATGCAGCTTGTTTTGCCTGGTTTGCGCAATAGTGAAGTTCCGGCAAAGTGGCCGTGGGAGCAATAAAATGAACAGAATAGGCAGAATTTTAAAAAACCGCATGGAAAAATTTATTTTTAACACGATTGAAAGCCGCTTTAATCTGAACACTGAATCAAAGCTTTATGCGCCTGCAGGCGTTCATTGTGTGCCTCTAAAAGATGACAGAATGCTGCTTTGCAAAATTGACGGCACGGGCAAATTTGCTGTTGCCGGCACGCTTAACGTTTTACAGCCTGGATTAGACAGCATTTCAGAAGGTGACATATGGCTTTTTAGCCGTGACCCTGGAAGCGGCAAATACAAAACATGGATAAAGCTGAATCACGACGGCACTCTTGAAATTGATACGCCTAGTAATGTGACTATCAACAATCACGCAAAAGTTGATGTTCATATTACTGGAGAAACAACCCTGCAAGTTGATGACAAAGTTGATATCAAGGTTAAGGGCACAACAACTTTCGAATGTAAAGATGACACCACTGTTAAATGTGATACAAAAGTTACTGTTGATGCTCCAAATGTAACGGTTCAGGGCGGCACGCTTGTTAAAAACGGCTCTGTTCCTGCAACCGGATCAGGTGGTTTTTGTGCAATTCCGATTTGCCCTGTTACGGGAATGGTACACGTCGGCACTGAAATCGTTGAATAAAGGCGGTAAAAATGGCAACAGCAGATTTTGAAGGGGATGTTTTTCTGAATCTTACTGAAGACGGCTGCGAAATGAATATTGAGAACGGTCTTGTTATGTCTGATAAAGGTTTTAACACGTCTGTTCTCATTTCTCTTTTTGGCGGCAATGTTGAGGATTCTGGAAAAGTTGAGAATCGTTCGGGCTGGTGGGGTAACTACACAGCGCAAAACACAGAGAAAATTCAAAGCAGATTTCAGGCGGTAACAAACGGCAATCCGTTGACTGTTGCAAATGCAAAAGAAGCAATAAACGCTGCAAAGCTAGACCTTGACTGGATTGTTTCAAACGGCATTGCAGATGAAATTGCTATAAACGGAAAAATTGCCGGGGTTAAACGGCTTGAACTTGAAATAACACTAATTAAGGACGGTGCTGATATTTTCAGTAACACATATTCAGTTAACTGGGAGGCTATGCGAAATGGCGCGAGAAAATAAGACGATAGACGAAACTTATAACATTCTTTATGAAGGTTTTTGTTCTAAATTTGGGCAGACGTTCCGGCTTTTGCCGAAAAGCTTTATTCACATTTTATGCAAGATTACTGCCGGTCTTTTTATTATTTGCTACAGAGATGTTGCCTGGTGGGGGCTTCAGCAATATCCTGAGAAAGCTTATTACGGCAACGTATCATTTTTGGGCATAACAATAAATCCGCTGATTATGCTTGGCGATTTGTACGGGGCGGGCGAGCCAAAAGCAGCAACACAATGGCAAGGCAAGATTGCTGTTACAGTTACTAGTGTCGGCTCTTACTTATACTCAGGTACACAGCTTAAAAGCAATGTTACCGGCAAGATTTATCTAACCGAAGAAACTGTTTTGCTCGAAGGAGAACAGGTTGTTATTCCGGTTAAATGCGCTGCAGGCGGCACTGTTGGCAATCTTGATATTGGTGACAATATTGATTTTGTGTCTGCTCTGGGAACGGTTGGAAAAACAGCCATTGTTTCTGAAGTTGTAAAAGACGGCAACGACGAAGAAACAGAAGCAGAATATCGCCGGCGCGTAACTATACGTTTTAACACAAAGTTGCATGGCGGTTCTTATGCTGATTACCGCGAGCGGGCTAGTGAAGTTACCGGCGTTTTGCAGACATATATCTATGGCGATTGCGAAGAAATATCCGGGGAAAACTGGACGAGCACGGGCGTGATTATTTTTGTTGCTGGTGAACCTGAGCTTTATCCGGACAGGATTCCTGATGCGGCTTTGTTAAAACAGGTCGGCTTGTCTTGTACTTATGACCCTGAAACGGGGCTTATGCGCAAGATGCTCGGTCAGGTAATTGATCCGCTTTATGATGAAAGTTTTCAAAATGTCAGGCCGGTTGTTGTCAAACCTTTTGATGTATTTATTACAGGTTTAACTGGCATTGACGTAAGTGATTTTATTGACGGTGCAAAAGCTGCCTTAAACACATATTTTGATGCACGTGAGCCATACATAAAAGGCTTAACCAATGAAAAGAATATCACAAATAAAATCACTTATAACAATGTTGCAGGCGTAATGAACGAATATGCAACAAGTGTTGGCGCAGACTATTTAAGCATTGAGCTTAAATCTAATGGAGAAGATGTAATTACTTACACTTTGGGTTATGGCGAGCTTTCTAAGCTTGGAACTTTTTATATTGATGGAGTTCCAGTATGAAATTTTTTGAAACTATAAAAATGCTTTTTCCGCGCTCGAAGCTTTTCAAATTCTTTCCGGGCAACACGCTTACAAAGTTTTCAAAGGCTTTGGCTGTTCTGCCTGAAGATGTACGTACTGAAGCTGAAAAGAATCATGCTGACTTGTTCCCGCTTTCAACGCGCAACCTCACAGAATGGGAAGATGCTTTTGAGCTGCCTTTTACTTATCTTCTTACAGAGGTTCAGCGTAGGAGCTTTTTGCAGTCTATCTGGCGGTCACGGCACGGGCTTGCAACCGCGCCTTTTTTGGAGATGATGCTCAATTATTTTGTTCCTGGAATTAAAGTAATCGAGAATATTCCTGTGCGTATGCCGCGTGCAAATAGTGTTGCTTACACATGTATTGACGGCAACAAATACATGAGAAACGGCAATAAATACGCAATAGATGGCCGCCGTATCGGCGACAGGCATTTTTCTCCGACGGTTCTAAAAACAAACTATACGCAAGAATACAACATACCGCAAGATTCTCGTTATTGGGAAACTTGCTTTTATGTTTGTGGCAGTGTTTTGCGAAATGTTTATCACGAAATAATTCTTGTCCGCAAGATTCAAGTTTCGGCAATTTGGAAGCCTTTTATTGAATATATTATTTTGCAAATCAAACCGTCTCACATGTCTGCAATTATGTTCATTGAATACATCTAACATAAACAAAGGAGTAAAACATGATTCTAATAGACGAAACCTATTCAGAATACACAGGGCCGAAAACAGAAGATTATCCAGGCGGCCAGGCGGTAGATGCGTCAACAGACGAAGGCTTTGACGGTACTGAGTATAAAGCACGATGGCATAATGATGTAATTGGTGCTTTTCACGCCGTATTTGTTGCTGCTTTCGGTGACATAAACCGTGTAACAAACCGGCCTGACAATGTGAATGATTCTGACTTTTTACGTGCTTTGCAGCAGCTTATGCACGTTCAGGCTGATGCAGCGCGTCTGCTTACTGACATAATCGGTGCAGAAACTGTTTTATCTTGGGAAAGTCTCAACATTTACTGGACACCAGAAAAGCACTTTGCAGCTTTTGCGAATTTTGCCGGAAAGTTTAAAGACTATTTGCCTATTAAATCGTGGGCAGAAGATGACGGCATACATATTTACATTCGGCGTGTTGAAGACGGTGTAATTATTGACGGTACACCGGCTTTAAAGTGGAACACAAAAAAATGGGGTGAATTTAAGTGGGGGCAGGATGTAGCTGTTCCAGTTAATATTATTGTAAAGGAGGTGTTTACTGAATGATTGGCTATCCATCGGTTTTAAACACTAAAGAAGATTATGAAAATGCTCTGGCTTATGTTAAAGAGCATAAAGAATTTGGTTCAAGATTCAAAGCTCAGCTTGAGAACTTGAAAAACAATGTTTACAAAAAGGTTCTGAAAGAAGGTTCTGAAGAAAAAGACCCTGAAGAGCTTACATCAGACGATTTTGTTGATGTATATGATCCGGCGTGTGAAAAAGAAAAGCTCGGCATCACAGATGCAGAAATTGACAAAATGATAAAGGAGATTAAGTAATGGATATTACAACAGCTCATGTTTATTCTGACAATCGCACTCAAGAAGAACAAGACGAAGCAAAAGTTTCTATCATCGGCGAGAACACAAATGTTAAGTGTACTGGCAGCAGTTTTTTAACTAAAAAAGACCCGTTTGCATATAATGATGACAACATCATTTTCAAAGGCGGGACAGCCATTGATTTTTTCAACGGTACAGACTGGATGCGGTTTGTAAACCGTGAAGATTTTGATTTTGCGCCTGCAGCAAATCTTGATTCAGGCGATACGCTTGAATATGGCAAAGATTATTACGTTTATCTTTGTTTTGACGGTAACACGCCACAGCTTGTTGTTTCTAAAAATGCAACATATCCTAGCGGTTACACGGCTTTAACATCGCGCAAAATTGGCTTTTTCCATTATGGCGCGGTGCGCAAGGTTTCTGATGACGGCAAATGGATTCCGGTCGATTCAAACGGCATCAAATTTGGCGCAACAGGTACAGTATGGCAGCAGAATGTAACAAAAGGCGTTATTCCTAATTCAATCGGTGACTTGAAAAACAGACCAGCGGTATTTATGCCGGGTATGGCAAAGGTTGGCAGAATTTGGATGTGCATTTATCAAATGTCTCAGGCAGAACCAATAACATTCATGGCAACAACAAACGGTTTGCATGTGCAAACTGGTGCGCTAAAATCATCTTATGGTGCGATTCCGGTTACTGGAACAGAGGGCTGTAACCAATATAACTTTGTTGAGCTGGCCGGAATTCAGGGAATGCGCTTGCCGCATTATTCAGAATGGCTGCATGGTGCTTTCGGCACGCCGCAAGGTCAAGACGGTTCAAATTCTTATGGTTGGACAAAAACAACGAATACAGCAAGAACGTATACAGGCTGTAGTGTTGACACTGGTACTGGCGAATATTCAATTGCTGGAGAAAAGCCTTATGCGGTTTCGGCAAACAATCTTGTTGATTGCGCCGGAAACGTGTGGGAATGGCAAGAAGATTACACAATGCGCCAAGACACAACACTGTCATGGAACTGGTATAATGTGTTAGGCGCAAACATGGGACAGGCGCACTTGCCGAATTCGTTAGGCTTGGCGGCTTTGATTTGCGGCGGGAATTGGCATGATGGCGTGCATTGCGGCCCTCGATGTGTCTATCTGGACCATTCCCCGTGGCTCGTGGCTTCGATCATTGGGGCGCGGTTCGCCTGTGACGCGGCATAGCCGCGCTCTGTTCTTCTGATGAACTGCGGCACTGGTTTTCCGGAGGGGAAATTCAAACCCTCTAACAGCGTTGAGAATCTGATTTTGTATCAAAAATTTGTTGACTTTGTTGACTGGTATGAGCCGATTGTTGAACGTTATCCAGCGTGTCAAAAGCCGGCACTATGCGCGGTAACAAAGAATACATGTTACAAAATCATTCGGCTGATTATTCAAACCAATAGACGGCGTGATATGTTGCCAGGCTTATATGACATTGATACCGAATTACAGGTGCTAAGATATCATGTAAGACACGCGCATAAACGCCGTTACCTGTCAAACAAGAGCTATGAGACAGCTGCAAAGAAACTTGTTGAAATAGGTAAAATTCTTGGCGGTTTGATTAATAAAAAAGGCAGTTAATGCAAAAATTCGGCGAACTTGCCGAATTCGTTAGGCTTGGCGGCTTTGATTTGCGGCGGGAATTGGAATAATGGCGTGCATTGCGGCCCTCGATGTGTCAATCTGAACAATTACCCGTGGAACGTGAATTCGAACATTGGGGCGCGGTTCGCCTGTGACATATAATTTGTAAAAGACAGTCTAAAAAAATACTGCAAAGTTTACGGACTTGCAGTAGTGACAAATTAATATAAGTCAGATTAACTGCCTTGTTTGTGCTTTTAAGTACAGGCAGAAAAAGCTTTGCCGGGTATTTACGAATACCCGGTTTATTTTTTTAAGAAGAAAATAAGAATGGAAAAACCAAAATTTGAAGACGTTTATGATTTTCAGAATCTGTTTAATGCGTATAAAACAGGAATAACAAATATTGCAACGTATAAGCGTTATCGCAAGCATGTTACAGACTTTACGGTCAATCTTGAAGAAAATTTGATTGAATTGCAAAATGATTTAATATGGCGCACTTATAAATTAGGGGATTTCTTTACATTTTGCGTTTTTGAACCTAAAAAGCGCGAAATTGCTGCTTTGCCTTTTCGGGATAGAGTTGTGCAGATTGCTTTGTGCAATGTTATTGAACCGTATATTGACGCGCGGTTTATTAATGAAAGTTTTGCCTGCAGAAAAGGAAAAGGCACAATGCACGCTGCCAGGCGTGCTGCTTATTATATACACAAGCCGGAAAATACAAAATTTATTAAAGGCGATATTCATAAATTCTTTTATAGTGTTGATTTGAATATTTTAATGCAGATAATTCGGCGTTATATTGATGACGAAGGCATTTTATGGTTAATTGAGAAAATTATCAGAAAAGATAATCCGGAAAAAGGCATTAAAATCGGGAATAGATTGAGCCAACTGGCAGCAAATATTTATCTGCATGAACTTGATTTTTATGTAAAACAACAGCTACACATCAAATATTATGTGCGATATATGGACGATTTTCTTATCTTTTCAGGCAATAAACACAAGCTTAGGGTTTATTTAGAGCAAATTGAAACTTTCTTACATGAAACGCTGCATCTTGATTTGAACGAAAAGACTTGCATTAGCAGCTGTAAAAATGGTGTTGATTTTGTCGGTTTTAGAATCTTTCCTAACTATATGATAGTGAAAAAGAAAAGTTTAATACGCACGAAAAACATTTTGCGCCGTTGGAAAAGTGGCAAAATAAGCGATGAAGCTTTTGCCGCATCTATCGGATCAAGATGCGGCCATTGCACTGGTTCTGTATCATACAAATTTTATAATGATATTTTGCTTCAGGCTCTTTTTCATGCGCTTAAAAGAGAAAAATAATTACAAATTTGTTTTTTACAGTGGTTTAAATTGCTTCTTTTTAGGCTATATTGTTGTTTAAGAAAGTTTTTATAAACAAAAAAAAGAATAAAAATCGTGTTTTTTTGAAAAAATGTTATTGACAAAAAATCAAACCAATGATAATATTAAAACTGTCAGGGGCGTTGCCTCTGTGAAATCTTTGTAAAAGGAGTAAACAATGAGTAACAACAAGAAAAAAGCCCGCAAAGTGAAGGTAGCACTTTGCAAGGCTCTTGTTGAAATCCTTGTAACCGTCATCAGTGCGGTAATTGCAGAAGCAGTTATTCGGCTGATTTTCGGTTAACAGGGTGGTGCGGTAAGTCTCAAAAGCTTGCCGCATCTTTACTCAAAGTTTACTCCTAAAGGGGGCTTTATGTCAAACACTTCTAAACTTATTCTAAAAAATGTGATTAGAGGAATCATCATAGCAGTGGTGATTTTTATTGTATGGAAACTTTGGGGATAGTTATGCCGAGAGGTGGAAAAAGAGAGGGCGCAGGACGTCCTGCAGGAACAATAAAAGGGCGGACGGTAGAGTACAAAACAATTTCAATCTCTGCCTTACCTGAAGAAATTGAGGTAATTAAAGCCGCCGCTGAAAAAGCGGGAAAAACTGTAAGCCGTTACCTTGTTGAGCTTGCTATTGATAAGTAAATCCTATAACCGCGCTAGATTAGCGCGGTTATTTTGTTATGATTTTTTAATTTGAAATTATTAAATGAAGTCAAATTCTATCTGTCTGTATTCAAGAATTTTGAATGGTTGCAGATGTTTTTTTGCGTCGCGGTTTCCCGCAACCCATTCAGAAACCAACATTGATGCAGCTTCTCTTGCTTTGTATTCGTTTGTTGCTGCTGGCGTGTTGTTATGCGGGTAGAAAGACCGGATCAGCGTTCCTAATTTGCAATTTATCGAAAAAAAGAAACCTGATTCTGTTTTATAAATCGAAATTAGAATTTCATCGTTTCCGTGTATCTCTTTATATTCTTTATCAGGCGGCGCAATTAAACGGCCAAATTCAGTAAAATAATTCATTAAATAGAGAATATCATAATAACTCGAAGGTGTCGAACAAAACCAAAAAGCAGGGCCGTAGCCCCGCTTTTTTAGGCCGCTTCTTTCGCTCCGTACAGAATATAATCAACGGCTTTTTCTGCCTTACTTGCCGCACTTACAATCATGCGCGGATCGTTTTTAAGAACTCTAAGCCAGCTCTGCAAGTAGGCAACTGAATTGTTAAAGGTCTTTTCAGTGTTCAGTCCGGCAACACTTGAAAGCATTGCGCTTCCGATTTCTGCAACAAGTTCTTCTTTGCTGTAATCCTCGTTGCCGAAAAAAGCAGTGCTTGAAAGGCGGTCAAGTCTGATTGCCGCGCCTGTTGAATGTGTCATTTCGTGAAACAAGGTTGAATAAAATTCATCGCTGTTTTCAAACTGATTCAATTCCGGTACGTGAATTTCATCAAAAGCAGGGCTGTAATATGCACGGTCTGATTTTTCAACAAAAAGGCGGCAGCTTTCGCGCTCAAAGTAAGTCTTCTTTACGTCTTCTGCACTTTCAACTTCCATGTTGGCAAAGTCGATGTTTTCAAGAGGTTCAACGCCTTCAACCTGTGAAATGTGAAAAACAGTGTAATAGCGAAGAATCGGGAAAGATTTTACCTTTTCAGTTCCGTCTTCCTGCTTTTCGGTCTTATTGATGAAATTCCAGTAAGTAACAATGTTTCCCTTTTCCCCTGCCTTGACCTTGCCGCCCAGCTCGTTCCATTGTTTGAGCGTTGCATATTCGCCGTCAAAAGGCAAAAGAAGCTGATTCAAAACAGAGTAGCCCTTTTTGCTTACGCGGTTGAATTTTGCCATACCGCCATGCCACGGCTTGTGCCAGGGAATAATTCCCTGTTCCATCTGCTTGATGATTTTGTCTGTTACGATTTCATAAACTGTCATATTCATATTCCTTTTATTTGGTTGTTTTTGTTTCACTTAACAATGATAATATATCATTAAAAAGTGATATTGTCAATAAATAATATCACTTTTTAATGATTTTTTTTCATTTTTCATTGTATTTTTTTAATTTATAAGTTATATTATTGATATGGATATAGTAGAATATTTGAAACTTTGTTTAATAAAAAGAGACCTTAATTTTTCAAAGCTTGCTGAACTGACAAGCCAAAGCCAGTCAAACCTGGCAAATAAAATTAAGCGGGGAAAATTTCAGACTGATGAACTCGAAAAGATTGCTGCTGCTTTAGGGGCGCGTCTTGAAATAAAATTTATCGACAACACAACAAACCAGCCAATTATTTAATTTTTGAATTTTGATAAAATTCTTTGTGGGGTTTTACGCAATAGCTGCCAGCAAGGTCTGTATATTTTGATAAAAACCTGTTTAATTCGTTTTTAGTTCCTGTAAACACTACTGTTTCTACTATTATTTTTGTTCCTGATTTTGTTTTTTCTGGATGTGCTATTGTAATATCCCATTGTTTTGTGCGAGCTTTGTTTACAAGTTCAATGTTTTTATGATTAATTATGTTTATATATTTGCATAAGATTCCAGCTTTATTTATATCCATTGAACTCAAAATGTGAATTACAGCAGATTCTAGCGTTTCAAATGGCACGTTATCTATATAAATTGTTTCAAGATGCGCGGTTTCTTTTGAGCATATTTCAAGAAAATCTATTGTTTTACGAAGCTCTTCTATGTGTGTCATTTTAATTTATATTTCCTTCATTTCCCATTCACAGGTATTACTAATACATTCCAGTTCCTGATGAAATGTATTAAATTGGTATTTTTTACAATTTCCGCAACATTTTAATTTTTTAATAGCTTTGTTATAGCCAAGTTCGACACCATCAATAAAAGTTTGCATTGCATCTTCTATTGATATTTCTTCAAGACCTGCTTTTACTCTACAAAATGCTGCATTTACATAAGATTTTGCTTCTTTTTCAAAACTTTCATATTCTTTTGGTGTAAATTCAAATATTACTTGAGTGCGTCCAACTTCATATCCTTTCTCGTATACAAATGGAAGATTTTTTCTAAGAACTTCTAAAACATGCTCTTGGTCAAAAACACAGCCGTTATCCAGTTCCATGATTTCCGACATAATATCAATTGCGTCTTGTTCCAGCTTCTTGTCATATTCTTCATCTGTCATAGTTTTACTCCTTCAAGAATTACTCTGCTCCATTCTGCTATTGTCTATTTCTCTTTCAATGATGTACTCTATGTAGCCTGTTCCCGGTGTTATAAATATCACCTTCCAACCATGTTCAAGATATGAGTTTAATGATTCACAATTCACTGCTGCACAAGGATTCATTTGATATCCTGAATATTTCACTTCATAAGTTCTTACACATTTCTGCTCTGTCATTTTTCCACCTTTTGATTTGCTTTATTATTTTAGTGTCTTGCCACATATCGGGCAAAATTTAAGCTTCAGCCATGTATAGTGTGTTGTTCTTGCGCGTGATTTGCCATTAACAAAAGCTTCATTAACAAATGCTGCCGTGTATTTATATGTTATTCTTGAACCGTCAAATTCATCTATTCCGGGCTTGTGAATGCTTTTTACAAACTCATAGTTTTCACAAAATTTACAAGGCGTTTTCATTTTATTTTTTTTCTGCTGTTCATTAAAGGACATTAGAAACACCCCTTTTTTTTACAGTTATCATATCTTATTTTTTGACTACCCCAGAATTCTCCGTCAAGCTTAAAAAAAGCTTTTCTTTGAGCTATAGTTGGTTCTTTTGCTGAACTTATAATTTGTTCCAATTTCAAGTTATGCATACGCTTTGAAATATCGAAACCAAATTCTTCAATTTTATTTCTAGAATTTACTTTTATCCACACTGTTTTTCCTAAGTTTACTATCCACTCTTCACAAAAATCATCATCGAGAACTGCAAATACAAATGTATCCGCAAGAAAACAAGGATTATCAATAGCGTATAATTTCATTTTATTTCTGTTCATATTTACTCCTTTTTCTACTATTTTGATGTTTTCAATGTTTTATGTTTTGTGTTTTTCATACTTTTATACCTCGATTTTTTGTATTTTTAATTTCTACGTTATCAAGGTATAAAGAACACCACTTTGCCCAGTATTGAATCATTTGATTAGCACGTCTAATGTCTGCTGTGTTTCCTTCTGCTACAAAATTTAGAATAAAAGCTTCAATTGCTTTTTTTGCTTTTTCTTTAGAAATATAGCCTTTGTAAATATGTTCACATTCCATATCTAAAAGGTTTTTAATCATCAAAGATAATTCATTCATAATTTTAGCTCCTGATTCTTTTCTTGTTTTTTTCAACACAATCTATAAGAGATTGTTCAATATCAATATTTTCTGAATGCGCTGCAATTAAGACACAAACGATTATATCAGCAAGTTCTCCGGCAAACAGGCGATGTTCTTGCGCTTTGAGTTGGCCGCTTTTGCCGCTGGTGTGTTTATATACAGATGCCGCAAAAGACGCTTCTATTACCTCTCCTGCAGTGTATTTCAACACTTTTTCTGCGCTTACATCGCTATAAGGCTTTCCTCTTTTTTGGCTAATTTCGTAAGATGTTTTTGCAAGTTCATTCAGGTTTATCACGCTTTTTTCTCCCTTTTTCTTTGTGATACAAATCTATTACACGCTTTGTTTTCCCGTGCATGTATACAAATGTCTTTTAACAAACAATCTTTGCAGGTTGTTTTGATTTGCTGCATGTTTTTACTCCTTTATAATTAAAATGCTTAATATATATCAAATTTTGGGTCGTAATCGTCAAAAGGATTTTCTTCATCTTGTGAATCTGAATTATTATCAAATAGTTCTTCTGGTTTTTGTTTTGAATCAGAGTATGACACTGGTGTGCTTTGAAACCCTGTTTGACCTTTTTCAACAGGAACAGCTTTTAAAACACAGTTTAGCACAATCTGTTCTGGTACTGTGTGCCCTGGATATTTTTTTTGAGAAATAATAACTTCGTTGTAGTCACCCTTAAAATAGCGTGTGAATTTTGATTGCGTCCATCCGTCTTTGTCTTTTGGTTTTCCGTTTTCGTCCAGTTCTCCGCCAGAAAACTGGATATAAGCTGCATAAACATCTTTAAGACGCACAAATTTTGAATCGTCTTTGACAAATTCTATACATGTATCAACAAAGCGGCTCAGGTCTGTTGCCTGGTTCTGCACATAATCGCCTTTGTATTTTTCTGCTTCTTTTGAAATTTTGATTTTGCCGTGCATTTCGTATTTTAATTTTAGATACAATTCTGCATAGTATTTTATAATTGCCGGATATTCTGGCCGGATTTTATTAACAAAATAATCTTCGCTTTTTGTTTCTGTACTGTCAGGCTCGTGGACAATCGAAAAGGGCACAACTACCATTCGATTGATAACAGCCTGGTCTGAACTGTCAAATTTTGGACTATAATTTGTGGAAATAATGATTTGCGCTGTTGGTTCGTAATTTTGTGGCTTTTCAAACATATTGCGAACTGTAAGCATTCCACCGCCTGTATAAGCTTTAAAAATAGCACTATCAATTTTATCATTCTTATCGGTTTCATCGCATACAGCTGCGCCGGCACCAATAAGCTGAGCAATAAACGGATCAGGGCCGTTTGAGGCGTGCCCATATCTACCGCGCAACATGATTTTTTCTGCTGGTAAAGGAACCAGCATGTTTTCTTTTTCTCCGGTTGTTGCTGAATTTTCGTTTTGATGATATTTGTAAATATCCTGCAACAAGTTAATTGTTGTTGTTTTGCCGGTGTGTGATTTGCCAACAAAAATTCCTGCTACTTTATACTTAGCGCATCTTGAAGGAATCAAAGAAATGAACTGATTGAGCATTTCTAATGTATCATCATTCTTAAAATTTCCATGCATAAACTTAAAAAATTCTTCAGGTGTTCCGGCATTTCGTACATCATCGATTTTGTATGGTAGCATTTTCATGCGAAATTCTTTAGGCATACTTGTTCTGAAATGCAGTTTTTTGTCATTTTGTCCGGTAAAATCTATAACACCGTCAAGAAGAGTAAGCGTCTCTTTAATAGCTACGCCGTCGAACTGAATTTTTTCATGCCAAACCGTTGGCAAAACGCTCAAATCTTTTACTACATCATTACGGAAAGAACGGCGTTCAATTGCAACAAGAGCATCAAACAAATCATCGCTTTTAAATGTGCCTTCGTTGTTGTTTCTGATAAAATAATTAAGAATTGTTGCCAGAATGTTATATACAACACCCCAGGGGTCAGGCTCGCGTTCCCAAACGTGCCCATTGAATCGATAAAAACAATTGCCTTTTTCTGCATAAGCCAGTCTATCGCCCAAAACAAAAGCACACAAATTTGCAGCGGATTTGTTGCCGTGCTTTTTGATAAAATTGAGAAAGTCTTTGTTTTTTTGAACTTTGCTAAAATCAATTGTAATAATTGGTGTATCAGGGCTTGCTGCAAGCTGTTTTAGCTCTTCTGGTGTAAGTGTTGCATGTCGGATCTTATTGATAAAATAATAAGTAAGACCATATTTTTCAGCAATATGAACAAGAAAAGACGGTTTGATATCGCCGGCCTTTTTAAGCATTCCAACCGGTGCACCCCACGATTCAAGCAGTTTTTTTGTATCGTCTGTACACTCTACAACAGCATTCATACATGCTGAAATAAACGGCTGTACGTCTTTTTTTTCCAGGCAACTTAACTGAATCTTTTCTTGCCGAAGAATACTCTTCAGCTCTTTTTCGGTCATTGTGCCTCTTGTAGACAAAGCCGGAGCTTCTGCGGTTGCGGGGCGTGCCGGTGATTTTGTAGATGTTTTTTTTCTTTTACTTGTATTAGTAGAATTTTTTACTTGAGCCTGATATTTACAAGCTTCTTTGATTGCCTTAAAAATAAGGTCTGCGCGGTTATTTCTTACACATTCATCAGCATCTTTATATTGTTCAAGCAGGGCAATTTTGATTAAGCCTGTATAGCCGTATTTGCGTAATTTTTCAGGGGTGATAGAAAGCTGGTTGCCTTTTTCTGAAATTTTTGGCTCTACACCCATTTCTTTTCTGCCTGCAGGGTCGTTATCAAACATTAAAATGATTTCTTTAGCCGAAAGAAGGTACTTTTTAATAACTTCTTCGGTTACGCCTGAGACACTACCAGCGGAATAAACATTCTCTACTCCTGCTGCACGTGCAACAAGTGAATCAAGCTCACCTTCTACAATAATAACAGGCTTTGAAGCGTCAATTTGTGTTGGAACGGGAAAAGCTTTAGCACCGCCTGAATTATATTTTTTACATTCTTTATCTGTGCAATAATGAAGTTTAAAACCTCTAGCAAGCGGAATTACTAAACCGGAATGTTGCCATACTTTATAAGGAATACCAGCATCTTCATACAAAAAAGAGAAACTAAAATCATGACGTGCAATATCTATGCCCGGCCAATAAAGAAACGAATGCAAAAGTTTGTCTACAATTTCTTTTGGATATTTGCCGCCTTTTATTTTTTCGCGCTGAGCAAAAAAAGTGCGTGTGATTTCTTCAATTCTAGGGTTGTCAGACATGTATATTCTGATTTTTTCAAGAGCATCATCTTTAAGATGCCACTTTTCACGGCGTTTCTTGTTACCTTCTTGCTGCTCAATCTGCGATACAGCAATTGCACCGCCAAAAACGCCGCGAAGATGCTCAAACTGCTCTTTTTTGTCTGTAATGCCTTCAAACCATTCAACAGCGTCGTAAATATCGCCGGATTTTTTACATGCGTGACAAAAGACATAATCACTGTTGACAGTACAGCTGAAATTATCATCATGTTTGCCTATCGCTTCAAAATGACCAGGAATAAAACAACGCACATTGCTGTTTTCTCTGCATTGAATACCTTTCATATTCAAGTATTCAACAAGCCTGTTTTTATATATTGAAAAATCTATATTATTGTTCATTTCTGTATCTCAATAATTGTGCCGCGAAATTGTCCTTTTACGATATGCACTGCGCGGTCTATGCCGTCAGTCTTTTTAAGAAGAGCAATTTCATCAGCTGAATATGTTGTTCCGTCTTGACAGTAAGCCTTGCCCGTTTTTTCACTGATTGCAACAATTTGTTCAAGTTCCTTGCTTTCGATATAAATAAAACCGGGCTTTTTAACAAAATCATTCATTCAGCAAACCGCTTTATCAAAATTTCAATAATCCGATTGCATGTATGCTGAACGTTTGAACCTTTGCCCGTGCTTGCAAATTTATTCCAGCCAAATCGATAATTTGCAATCTCTGAAATAATTTCACCTAAATCGACCATGTGCTTTGAAGTAAAATCGTACTTATCTTCCGGATTTTCTTTCAAAGATGGTTCTATAACAGCTTGCGGAGCTTTTGTTGTGTTTATGAATTTTTTTACAGCCTGTTCTGTTGCCTTTACGCTGCCACCGTTCTTTTTGGCTTCTGTAAGAACTTGTGCAAGTGCTTCTTTGGGAACTGACCGCGCTGTAGCTAAAGCTTTTGTTGCCATTTCTGAAGTGTCAACGCCTGAATTTGCGGCATTCTCACGAACTTTGACACCAGCTAAAAGGTCAGAAACCCATTGGCGCGATTTATTTAAGGTTGTAGCAATTTCAGTTTGCGACATGTCTTTTGTCATTTCTTGCAACGCTTTTTCTTTTTCTTCATAAGACAAATCAGCACGCTGAATATTTTCTACAAGCTGCAAAACAAGAGTGTTGCCGTTTGCAAAAACAGCTTTCATTTGTGTAAAAGGCTTTCCTTGCTTTACAAGCTGTTCAAAAGCGCGATGACGGCGATAACCAAAGACAAGCTCAAAATAACCGTCTTCATCGGCTGGTTTAACGCCAACTGGTTGCAGTTGGCCGTATTGTTCGATTGATGCAGCAAGTGAATCAATATCGTTTTGATTATATTCAATACGTACATTTGAATTTTCTTTAATTCTATCGAGTGGAATTAACATAGCTACTGCATTTGTTGAAGTTCCAAGTTTAGGCATTTGACACCTCCGATTCATTTAAGTTTTGATACCATTCACGAAAACCAAGCGGTTTTATAAATTCTGATTTTGGCGGTATACACCAGGCTATTGGGTCAATCCATGTGATTAAAGCGTTTTCTCCCAAAAGAAAGAAATGCTTGTTTTCAACATGGTAATAAGCTGGAATAAGCGCACCAGGCATAAGAGCTAAAACTGGAACAACGCGAGCCTGTTTTTGTTGCTGGTATAGTTCCCGTATAGAAATGCTTGTGCTTTCTGCTTTGTCAGCTGGTGTTTCTTTTTCTTCATAAGAAAACAAATCAAGTTTTACAGTTTGCATTCATTGCCTCCAAAATTACAACTTGTCATGTCTTGTACAAATTCTGTCAAGCGTTTTTGAACTGCTGGATGTAAGGGGTAAGATGGGTCTGCCGTCAATTTTCGCAAGCTTTTAATTTCTGGCATTGGTGTCTTGTACAGAAATTCGCCGAATTCTGCCTGATATTTTTCAACGATGCCGTCAAGATTGATGCGATTGTTATATCTAGTAACAACTACGCTAATATCTGCTTCTACCATGCAGTTTTGAAGCTGTTGAAAACAGCTGACTGCTGCACGAAAATCAAGCATTGAACACGCGCCACAAACAACGAGTTTGTCACTGGCAAAAATTGCATTGCGTGTATGACTGCACCAGTTGCCCGGCGGATCAATTATGCAAATATCATATTTTGATTCATAACCAGAGCGTTTGATTTGATTTTTTAATGTCATGTCAAAACAGTTTGACATTAAATTCAAATCTAGGTCTGCCGGCACGATGCTTATGCTGCCGCCTGCGGGTGTTTCTTTTACAAGATAAGGTTCTACAACAGAGCCAAAAAGCAATTGTTTTGAATTACTGTCTTGTAGCGTGCGGTTATATGCTTCACTCATACTGCAATTTGGGTCGATATCAATAATCAAAACCTTTTTGCCGTGTTTTGCGCACGTTTCTGCGGTTGCAATTGCAAGTGTGGTCTTGCTCGTGCCGCCTTTCCAACTAATAAACGATAATGTCTGCATGGTCTGCTCCTCTTAAATTATGCGAACGGATTTTGTTCGTCTGGTGCTTGCTCGTAAGCTTCTGCTGCGGGCTCTTCTGTAGAGCCTGAATAACTTCCACTATTGCCTTTTGGCTCGCGCTGAGGTTCAATATTTTGCGCAATAATAATGATGTGTGAATGCTGAACGTTCTCAGATTCCCAACGGTCTTGATGCAGTTTGCCGGTTACGGTAACTTCACGGCCCTTTGTTAAATAAGGTTGCATTGCCTTGCCATAATTGCCATAACAAGTTACGTCAAAAAAATTTGGGCGGTTTTCATATTCGTCCGTGCCTTTTTTGTGTATTCTTTCGTTTACAGCAATAGAAAAGGTACAAATCGGCATACCGCCTGGTGTGTACTTCAATTCAGCTGCTTTTACACAGCGGCCTGTTTCAACAACAACATTTGTGTTTGCCATTTTCAGCTCCTTTTGATGTCTTTTATTTTCTTTTCAAGTTTTGCCAAAACCAGCCCTGTTTCTGTTAATTCAGAAGAAACAGAGCGCAATTTTTTTGTGTTCATAATTGCATTTTCAGATGGCGTTATGAGCATTAAGTTTGAAATATCACAGTTGTAATGATTGCCGTCTTTGAATGAGACAAAATAACCAGGCGGAACTTTGCCGTTGTATTTTTCCCATTCCATAATGTGCTTAAATCGCCAGATATTTGGTTCTGCAATTTTTATTTTTAAATAACCGCCTGATGACATTACTTCTGTTCCAACTTTTGCGCGGTTATGCGGAATATGATTTTTTTTGAACCAGTGTTCTTTTGCCTTTTCAGGAAACCAGCCTTTTACGCCTTTATTTAAAGGAACATGCCCAGGCTTAAAACGGCCTGAAAGCCCTGAAATGATGTGCATATGCTGCCTTAGAGATTTAATCTGTTGCGTTGAATAATTTGTGCCAAATTCTTTGTTTACAAGTTCTGTAATTTGTATCAAAGTCTTGCCTGTGTTATTTTCTCTAATGAAAACTCTTATTTCATGCGGAAAAAGCCAAGATGTATCAGGCGGATTGCCTTTTTTTGTGCCGGATCTGACATGATTATTGCTTTTGAATGAGTGAACCATTTCTGGTGTAATCTGCAATTGGAAGCGGCTATTAAATGCCTTAACAATTTCATTAAGTGAGTGACCAGGAATGAATTCAAAGAGAAAATCGCGCTGTTCAGATGTATAAACTCTTTTCATTGCAAAACCTCAAGCAGTTTTTGTTTGTTCTCAATTTCTTTGTTACTGTCTTTTGTTTTTACGAGTGCCGGCATATCGTTATTAAGCAAACCACAGCTTTCAGCTGTTCTAATTGCAGATAGCTGAGTATTTGCAATTTTCAAAATTTGTGTTGAAATGCCGCACATTGCCTTAGCTCTTGAAACAGCCTTTTCTAATTTTCTTGGGTCTGCCATTTTTTTATCATCGCTCAAATCTTCGAGCATAGAGAAAAGATGATTATTCAAATCAGAAAGATTATTTTGCATTACTTACCTCTGTAAATTGTTTTGCCGTTTTTAAACCATTGTGAAATATTCACACCTAAGCTTTCTGCATAAGCTTCAAGTGTGTCATCAGTGACAGCCAACCATTTAATGATTTCTTCACGCGGCCAGACTTTTCTTCCGTTGCAACGTTTTGCGCGTGTTCCGCAACAAGGCTGCTGCCATATCTTGCGCCTGATGCTTTCAACATCGCTGCCGCCTTTGAACTTGCACGCCTGTTCAAGCGTGCAAAATGCCGGAATCTGTTGAAATAAGGCAATGTTAGAAACAGCTGTATTTTGTTGTTCAATTTGCAACGATATTTTTTTTAGTTGCAGCCCTATAGATTCAAGCTCCAATCTTTCACATTCATTCATGGTCTACCTTCTTTCTTTTTGGTTTAAAAAAGATATTCAGGGTGTTTAAAAATCCATTCTTCAGCTACAATGACTGAATAACCGACAATGACCGGCGCACCGCCGGATTTTTTCATTTTTGTACTGATGCTTACATAGCTAATCCCTGAATCAATACCAGCCTCAAAAAAAGAGCGGTATCGCACGCCGTCAACATAGACAGCTTTGAATTTGCGATTTTTTCTTGATTCTCTTACAGCACGAGAGGAAATCTGCCGCCAGATTTTCAGCTGTAATGGGTTGTAAGCTTCTTGCATCAGTTCTTAATCCTTTTTTAATTTGAAATTCATAACGATTTGAACAGGCAAATTGCCGCCGTCAAGCTTTCTTTGTGAAATAACTATTTCAGGCAGATTTGCTTTTAATAATCTGGTAAACATTGATTGTGTAACTTCTTTATCAATTGCAACACAAAACGCATAATGCAAATCAGCAAGACGTTCAAAATTGCCTGGTGTATAAACAAGATTGCAAACCCATTCTTTCATGCGGTGGCTTAAAACCGGATGGCTGCTAACGTGTCCTTCATGTCTTTTTGCTGGTCTTGAGAGACGTTCGATAAGCTCAGGGCTTAAAGACCCTGCTTTGTGTAATTCCTCGATATGCTCTAAAACATAGCGGTGTGCTTTGATACGCGCAACTTCAATCTTTTTTTGTTCAAGTTCAAGTTCATCTTCAACACTGACTGAATAACTGCCTGTCTTGCGCAAAGTTGGCAAAACTTCTCCAGTTACCCAGCGGCGGAACTCTTTAGCTGCATCTTTGCGGCTCATAAAAATGGCGTGATAAAGACCAGGCTCATTTATTACAAGCATTTCTTGTGCACCGCCTGAAGTTGGAACAACACAGTTTGCAACTTCGTCCGGATCAAGATAGCGTGTAAGATTTGTAACTGGTTTATAATCCAAAGCGTTTGCAATGTCTTTTCCGACAAACCAGGGCTGATTTTCAAGCTGAACTGTACGAATTAAAGTATCACCAAAAGCCCAAACCTGAATATTTTTTGCACAAAGGGTTACGCTCTTATCGTAACCCTTTTGACTGTTTTCAGCATTTTTCTGCAAAAGGGTATTCTGATTTAGAATACCCTTTGTGCTGTTTTCAGGCTTTTTCTGCATGTTTTCTGTTGTAAAATCCATAAAATTAAACCTCCTGCGGAACTGTTTCCGCTGTTTTTTCAGCTTGATTCTGTGGAATCCAGCCCTTTTTCTGTAAATCTGCTATTACCAGATTTCTTACATAGGCTTGTTTTTTAAAGCCGTAGTAAAACATGGCTTCTCCAAAACGTTTCCATTCTTCATCAGAAAAAGGAACAGTCAAAGTTCGTCCTTTCATTTCAACCTCGTAAATTAATATTAAAAACTATGGAAAACCATAGTATATAATTTGGTTATATTATGGGTTTTCAAAATTGTCAAGTTAAAAATTGTGATTTTTAATTATTTTTTGTGTTATATTGCTAAAATGAAACTTCATGATGATTTTTTTAATCGTATTAAGATGTGGGCAAAGAAAAACAACACCACAATTGAAGCGATTATGAGCGGAAGCTCAGACGGAAAATGGACACAAGCTATGTATTACGGTTGGAGACAGTGCGAAGGTCTACCAAAAGGCGAAAATATTGCAGCTTTAGCGCAATATATGGGCGTTTCTCTTGATTGGCTTGTTTTTGGTTCAACACCTTCTGATTCTCAAACAGAAAAAATAGCCTTTTTTGACAAATACGCATCTTTTTTTCATGATTTTGAACGTTTAGATGAAGGCGGCAGATATGCTGTTATTCAGCTTGCGCATACATTGGCGCAAAATGCTGCATTCAAGACAAGCAATGGCACGAAAAAGACGGGGTAATTTTTGTTGATTGGTAATTGCTGTATCAATAAAAATGGTAATAAAACAAAACAAACTCTATACAATTTAAGGCAATTAAAAATACTAAACCCTTATTTTGTAAAACTATAGGTAACTATAGGAATTGTGAAAGTTAATAAATATATATTCTCAATGTTTGTTTGATTTCTAGTAAATCAATATTACATAATAAATTATGCTTGTTGGATTTTCTTTTGTTAAATCAAATGGTAATAGGATAGTAATGATGTATCATATCTACAGAAAAACAGTCAAATCTGGAAGCAAAATGGTTCAGCGGTGGTATTATTGGTTTAAAGATGCTGAAGGAAAACAAATTAGCCGTGTTTGTAAAGATTGCCGGACAAAGCAACAGGCATTGTTGTATATTTCACAACTACCAGCGGATCAGAAGTCCGGCAGGTTTTTAGTTAAAGATATCGCACAAAATATGTTTGTAAAAGACAGCGAATATTATAATGTTCGTAGAAATTTAGGAAAAAAGTTTTCTTCTCGAACGTTAGAATTATATTCAGCACGATTAAAAAATGTTCTGGACGATTTCGGAAACTGTGATTTGCGCGAGCTTACTCTAAAAAAGATTATTGATATTTTAGCCAAAAAAAATACTTCTGCATCATGGAAAAATCAATACATACATGTTTTGCGCGAAATTTTCTTTTTTGCAAATTATAACGGTGCAAAAATTTACGAACCGAAATTCCCTGTTTTTTCGGGAAGCGTAAAAAAGAGCGATGTATTTACAATGAAAGAAATTAAAGCTATTTTTTCTGAAAAAAATTTTTTAGATGAATCGTTTTATTTGCTGTTTTTATTAATTTTTTCAACAGGACTTCGTTCTGGAGAAGCACGAGCTTTTAGGCCGTCGCAATTGTACAATGAAAGACCAGCAATAATCGTTAATGGCTTTTTAAGCAAAAATTTGGAAAGACAGAATTTTAATAAAACTGGAAGCGATGAAAATTTGAAATGGCGTGTTTTACCGTTGCCAAATCCTGTTTATTCTAAGTTAAAAGCATATGTTGAAAAGACTAAATGCGAAAGTGATAGTTTGCTTTTCACTTTCAACAACGAAGCGATTTCAGATTACAAGGCTTTATACGAATTTCGCAGAGCGATAAAAAAGGCCGGGGTCAAGCCTGAAGGTCGTAAACTAACATGTCATTCCCTTAGATATACTTACGTTACATATTTGCGCTCGTTTCTTCCGGGTGAAGACGTTCAGAAATTTGTTGGTCATAGTACAATTCAAATGACTGATTACTACACACGCGCAAGTCTTGATGCTGCTATTATGCAGATGCCGGAGCGGTATGGAGTAGTTGATAAATTTTTTACGGAACTGACTGACAACAAACTAAAACCGTAAGGAAAAAACACTAGATATAGCGTAATATGTGTTTGAAAAAAACTAGATAACACTGTATATGGTGTTTTTATCTGAAAAAATGATTAAAAATTGCATTTTCAAGGCTCTATTTTTTTAAATAAAAAAAATAGAGCTGTTTTTTTTGAATATTTTTACTAAATCTTTTACCAAGATTTGTTTATATTTTAAAAAATATAAACAATATAAATATATATATTATAATAAAATATTTATATTTTATTATAATATATTTGCAAATTTTCTATTTAGTAAAACTTTTTGTTTTCAGACTAACGCATTAAAAAAAAAAAAATCAAAAAAAGTATCAATTTTTAAAAAAAACTTTTTTAAGAGGTCTTTTATGTTGAAAAAAACTTTTACTTGCATGATGTTCAAATCTCTTCTATGAAAGCTTAAAAAAAAATAGACAATTAAAATATTTACTCGAAACTTTTACTGACGGATCTGTATGTACGTTTATTATAATTGAAAGACAAGGTACTGTTACACCAGCATACCCTCTGCAATTATCCTGCGCGGGGTGCCGCTTCTCAAATGTGTGTCAGGTTTTTTGATAGCCTAATAAAATACTAATAATTTAATAGTTAGGTAAATATTAGGTAATTAAAATCACAAATATGGAAGTTACACAGGCTGAATTTGCGCGAATGTGTGGAGTTCGTCCTCCGTCAATAAGCGAAAAAATAAAAAATGGTACTCTCATTTTGAACTCAGGCAAACGTCTTGATACTGACAATCCAGTAAACAGAAATTACCTCACAGCCAAGCAGAATAAGTTGCAATTTGAAACACAAACGCAAAATTTTGCAAACATTACCCGTCCAGCATCAACAAATTCAGCAAAACCGCGCAAAACAGAAAAAATAGCTGTATCAAGCCCTGCTACACCTCTAAACGCTGCAACTGCGCAAAATTCAGCTATAACCACCGGCCTGAGTGAAGCGATGCTGAACATGACAATACAAGAGCTGGTGGTTAATTACGGAGGCATAGCCGGCATTGAGCGTTTTACCAAAACATTGCAGACACTTACAGCAGCCAACGAAAAAGAATTGCGCATACAAGAACGCCGTCAAGAGCTTATCCCCAAAGATTTCGTAACAAGCCGGCTGTTCGGTTACATAGACCAGCTCATGAGTAAATTACTGGATTATCCAGAAGGCGCAGTTGACACAATAATTGCAAAAATTTTAGCAGATAAAAATTGTCGCAGCGATGTTGTCAATTATTTGCGCGACGGCCTAACCCGTTGTATTTGTGATGCAAAACAGCACATAGCAAATGAACTCGACGGCTTGCGCGGTAAGTACGATACAAACCGTACGGAAATCGAAGAGCTGAAAGAAACAATCGAAGGTTTGAGAAATGCAGATTGATAGTAAAGTTGGAATGTTGGAAGAAAAAATTACCAAGACAGAACAAGAAAATGAAAATTATATCAAACGCAAAGTACAGAACATACTTGCGATGTCGCGAAAGAAAGTAGTTGTGTTTGGCAACGGTAAATTTGCAGTAGAGATTCCGGATGCAGAATTGGCAGAAGGAATGGGTTTCGTCTGGGAGCGTAAAAAAAAGGTTTAAAAAATGCAGATTAATGGCAAAGTTCATTGCTTTTTTGAGCAGTCAGGAACATTCAAAAACGAATTTAAGAAACTCGGATATCAGGCGTTTGACTATGACATTCAAAATGATTACGGCCAGACAGATTTTGTTACGGATCTGTTTAGTGCAATTGAAACTGCATGGCATGGGGGGGGCAAACCGTGTTTGATAGCATAACACCTGATGATTTGATTATTGCATTTTTTCCGTGCATATATTTCTGCGAGGCTTCTCAAAATCTTTTTAGACTTTCAAACAAAAATTATCAGAATTTGAACACCTTGCAGAAAATCGAAAAGATTTTAGAGCGTTCAGGAAAACGTGCAAAATTTTTTGATTTGTTTATACAGTTTGTCGGCGTATGTTTTAAGCGCAATTTGCGCATCGTGATAGAAAACCCTGCCTCTTCCCTTCAATTCCTTTCGGCCTTTCTTAAATCGCCGTCAATCGTTGACAAAAACCGCAGCCTGCGTGGCGATTATTACAGAAAACCGACCGCTTACTGGTTTTTTAATTGCGAGCCGACGCACGGCTTTTCAGAGCAACGGGATAAAGAAGTGCGTAACGTCTGGGACACAAAAGGCAGCGATACAGCCGGTATATGCGGCAAAGAGCGCAGTCTTATGTCAACAGATTACGCACGCAACTGGATTTGCGATTTTATCTTGGGCAAAAACCAGCCCATGATGCAACAGTCTTTTGATTTTGATTTTTAAGGGCACACCATGAAGAAACTGAAAACCAAAGAAAAGATTTTAGAAGAGCTTACAGAGCTTTTTGCAGAACAGGCCGGGCTTGCGGTTACAAAACAAGAAATGGAGCGCATTCTAAAGTTTTTTGCAGATTATCAAAGCAAACTGACGGTTATCACAGCCGTTATAAATACCAATGATGTACGCTCAAGCGTACAAAAAACAAGGAGGACAGAATGTTCGAGCGCAAAGAACTTGATAAGCTAATAAATAAAGAGCTTAAAACACTTGCAGAGACCGAAAAGCCTTTTAATTCTGATTACGAGGCTTTTGCTTTTATACAAAAAGAGATTGAGAAAGTCAGCGACAGCGTTGAAGATGCAGATGCAGCCAAAGAGCGTTTATGGGCAATGATTAAAGCAGATGAACCTGCAGCTCTTGCCTGGATAGAAATGTACGAGAAAGCAATAAAAGCAGCGCAATCAATGCTTGCTACTTGTGTTTTAATCGAAAAGGCTGTTTTGATTCACGGCAAGATTGAGTAAGGATAGAGAATGAAATATTTAGACTTGTTTAACGAGCTGCAACTTGCTCGTGATTATTACGAAGACCCCAAAACAGGGGTTAACTGGCGTTATCGTATCGATAACAGCGCAAGAAGAATTTACATAGAGTGCCAGGAAACAAAAACTCTCAAAGATTGGTTTTTCAACTGGCTGTTTATTCCGAAGACCGTAAAAGTGGGCAAAAAAAAGATAATTGTGCCGTTAGGTGTCTATCTTCAGGCAAAAGCTTTGTTTGATTACATTTATGCTGATTACACAAACGGAAAACTACCCTACGGCCAAGATTATGTGTGGTATTTTGTCGGCTGGAGCTTAGGAGGAGAAGTTGCCGGAACAGTAGCATTTTTGCTGCAAAATATCATTTCAACAAAACGGCATTTAATCATGTATGGCACACCGGCATTTTGCTTAGGTCAACAAAGTCTTGATACTCTTACAGCGCAATTCGTCACAATAAAAAATTTCATCTACGAGAATGACTGGATAAAAAATCTCATTCCTGGATATAGCCGCCCTGAATCAATCAACGTCCAGCCGTCAAATCCTGACAACCCTCAGACACTTGATGAACGTCACCGTGTTTACGGGCATTGCATTTATGCAGAGCCTGAGTTTTAAACAAGGGGATAAATTGTGGAAAAACCAAAAGATACATTTGACGAAATGCAGCAGGCGCGTGAAATCTTGTACAAAATCAGCGACATAAACGAAGTGTCTATAAAATACCTTGAAGCAGTAAACGGTATGGAATCAAATCAAGTAATAACAGTTTTAAGTCAGAATCGGCAGCTTATTGAAAACCTGGGGGAAATTTTAGGAGATTACTAAAGCATGAATATTTACGGCAATCTTGCACTTGATAGCGATTTAGAATATTTACAAAAACAATTTTCTCTTCTCACATCAAAACGAAGCTATGAATTGCCGCATCTTTTTGCAGAGCGCGTGCGCTATATCGACCGTGAACTTACGCCTTTTCCGGGCCGTTTTTCTTATGAGCGTTTCCCGTATTTTAAAAAAATTGTTGACGCATTCGCGCCCGACAATCCGGCTCATCGCATTGTTGTTATGAAGGGCAATCAGCTTGGCGCAACAACTGGAATTCTTGAAAGCATTATGCTTTATAACATAATGTCAAATCCGGCCTCGCAGCTTTTTGTCTTAACCGATGAAGATATGGCTAAAACAGCTATGAACACTAAAATTGACCATATGATTGACGGGGCCGGTGCGCGAAAACTTATTTATGCTCAGACAAAAAAGGCTGCCGGGTCGCGAAATACAGGCGATACATCGCTTAAAAAAGAATATCCAGGCGGTTATCTTCATGCAGTTGGCGGCAAAAGCCCTAACAGATTCAGAAACTTTTCTTACAAGTGCATTCTTGTCGACGAAATTGACGGTATGCCTGACAAACTGCGCGGAGAAGGTACAATACAAGACCTTGTAGAAGCACGTTCAGACGCTTACGCTTCAATTCGCAAGCTCTATTTCGGATCAACGCCAACAATCGAACAGACAAGCAAAATTTACAAGCTTTATCTTGAAGGAGACCAGCAGAAGTATTTTGTACCGTGTAAATTTTGCGGTGAAATGCAAGAGCTTCAATGGGCTATCTGGGATGATTCTCATAATCAGATTGGTGGTATAGTCTGGCAGAACGATGAAAACTTTATGCCGATTCTTGAGACAGTCGGCTATAAATGCCCGCATTGCGGCGGCGTTATGAAAAACTATGACAAAGCCGACATTATGCCGCGCGGTGAATGGCGTGCAACAGCTCAGGCTTCTGCAATAGCTACAGAATCTTTTCATATTTCGCCAATTTACAACCCGCCGGGCATGTTCTCTTGGGAAGATATGGTTGCACTTTGGGCAAAGTGCTGGGACATTCAGAATAACCGCGTCCGCGACAAAGAAGCTTACCGCGCTTTCAGAAATTTGAAGCAGGGTCTACCCTTCAAGGAACAAAATGAACAGATTCGTTATGAAAAAGCAATGCTTCATAAACGCTGGGGCTTTATCCGCAAATCTATACCGAATGACATTGCAACCAAAGAAGCCGGCAGCCCGATTCTTATTGTCTGCGCTTCTGTTGACGTTCAAAAAGACCGGCTTTTTGTTGATGTTAAGGGTTACGGAGACCGTGGCGTAACATGGACGCTTGATTTTTTCAGCATCGACGGCCCTACAGAAACATTCAATGGTGTCTGGGACAAGCTTGCAGATTATATCGACAACACAGTTTTTACATCCAAAGACGGCAAGTTTTATCGTATTGCCATCTGCCTTGTGGACTCAGGTCATTATACCGACTACGTTTATTCTTTCTGCCTTCGTTACTCAAGCCGTGTTTATGCCTGTAAAGGTGCAGATTATATTGCCGGAGGTGAAACTTACAAGCTGTTTGCGCGTGCAACTTTGCAGAACATCGGTCTAGGTCAGGCTTATCACATAAATACAACAAAACTCAAAGACCGCATCAGCATGATGCTCAATACAATGCAATGGGACGAAGGCAGTTTGCAGCCTGACTGGTATGCAAACTTTCCGGACGATTTTCATGATGATTATTTCAGAATGTTTGAAGCTGAAAACAAGATGGAAGAGTACGACAAACGCACAAATAAATACTTACGCACAATTTGGAAAGCAAAAGAAGGTATGCCGAATCATGCATTTGATACATACGTTTATAACCTGGCTGCCTTAGAGATTTTTGCAGATGATTTTTGCCGCATTCAGCTCGGCTTAGCCTGTCTTGATTGGAGCACATTCTGGAACTTTGCCAAAGCTGGCAGTTTTTACGGTGAATCAAAATAATACGCTTGAGCGTACAAAAATATTATTGACAAAATTCTCTGTCAATTTTATCGTTTTGTTAGCGGGTTTTTCCCGCAGGGCATGGTCTGCCACCTCCTCAAAGGTTTGCACGCTTTCTTAAAACGAAAGCGTGCTTTTTTTTAATAGCTTGCAATTTTTGCTGTCTGTAAATTAGTCAGCATGGCTAAAAGATACGGCATTCCTTACAAGGGTTCAAAATCACAGATAGCAGATAAAATCTTTGAACTTTTTCCGCCAGCAGAGAATTTTTATGATTTATTTGCCGGGGGTTGCGCAATGACACATTTTGCGCTTGCTCATAAACACTATAAAAAGATTATCTTAAATGACATAAATCCTATGCCTTTACAGCTTTTTCATGATGCAATTGACGGCAAATATAAAAATGAAAACCGCTGGATTTCGCGTGAAGATTTTTCTGAGCTTAAAGATAAAGACCCGTATATCCGTTATTGCTGGAGTTTCGGCAACAATGGCGAAAATTATTTATATGCCAAAGAGCTAGAACCGTGGAAAAAAGCTTTACATTTTGCACGAGTTTTGAATGATTTTTCGCTTTTAAAAGACATGGGCATTGATACAGACTGCGCTTCAAGTGTCTGGGTATTAAAGCATCAGAGTGAATGCAAACAGAAATATATAGCGTGGCTCAAAAATAATTTACAAGAACACTTGACAGAAAACCCCGCCTGTGAGATTCCCCTTTTAGGGGAACGCCTTGAAACCCTAGAGCGTTTGCAGAATCTCGAAAG